>Ga0209800_10000908_pt1 | contig 37151 bp, 26 predicted proteins | sample Higcelweek8metaG_FD_187174 | JGI IMG/M metagenome (GOLD analysis project Ga0209800, IMG submission 187174) | Freshwater pond sediment microbial communities from the University of Edinburgh, under environmental carbon perturbations - High... | ecosystem: Environmental > Aquatic > Freshwater >...
AAAACCGGTTGATTTGAGTAATAAAAGCAACCTTCAACCCGGCGATCTGCTTTTTTTCGGACGCTCGGCACAACGGATCAGTCATGTGGGTATTTATCTGGGGAAAGGAGATTTCATTCATTGTTCAGGCAGGGTTCACATCAGTAGTATCGATCCAAACGATCCGAAATATGTCCCAACAAGGAACAATGTGGCTGCTTGCAGAATCCTGAATTCACTGAACACCGAAGGAATTGTCAGGGTGAAAGATCATCCGTGGTATGAATGACCCTAAAACCCCTATATTTTCTGAGTGGAATTTGAGTCTCTTGAGAAAAGAGCAATTCAAGGTGAATCCTGATCAATAATTGCTTCAAAATCAGACTCTTAATTGCGAGTGAAGGGAAGGGAAAGTTAGAAGGAGTCAGAATTATTCCCCACGTTTAGATTATTGATAACTTAGTTTTCTGTGGTAAAGAAAAAAATACCGGAGAAAGATTTAATCAATTACGATTTTATTAATGACTTCAAATTTTTCGTATCTGACGATTATTTTTTAATAATTTTAGAAGTCAAAGAAATTTCATTTGAAGTAGCTTTTATTAAATAAATGCCCTTTGGAAAATTGTTACTATCAACTATTATCTGTTCATAAATGTTTTTTTGTTCAAATACTTTATGCCCCAACATGTCGCAGATGCTTATATTAAAGCGAAATTGATTAGGTAGGTTAATTGTAAATAAAGCATCATACGGGTTAGGATAAATAGAAAGAGTTGGCGTCGCTTCAATTATTTTATTTGCAGTAGGTAAGATGCCACAGCTAGATGGAAGTATGTATTTTTTACTGAGATAATCAAAAACTAAAGTCCGTTCAGTTTCTGTTAGCTTTTTATTGTATCCGATTAGCTCAACTAATTCGCCATTAAAACATTCCACTTGTAATAACTGTTGTCGGTTACCGATAGTAACCACTCGATTTACTTGATTATAATCAACAGGTGAACCGCTTTTTTGAATACTTTGGGTAGAGGCAACTTGATTATAAAAGAAATTAAGGTCTGTGGGCGATTTTCCAAATACCCCGGTGAGGATGCAAAAAGGAGATAATTCATCGGATGTAATACAATCGTGGCTAAGAGAAGTAAAGACATGTGAGGATGAATGATGGTAGGCGTTTCCACTAAGCAGCAAAAATTCATCATTAATTCCTTCAGATGCGACAGAGACAATTGTGCCCTGACTTTTTCTTGACACAACGGCAATCAGGGTAGCTTCATCATTAGAAAAACTGTTGTCTTTAACAACATCGTGCAAGTAGTAATTTGTACTTGAAAAATTGATTGATGGATATCCATTTAATCGATCGAATTTTAAAAGTGGGCGAGTGGTTGCTCTATCAACTACCAAGTGGTTACTCGCTCCTGACAGGTCGTATAAAGTATCAATTTGGGCTTCGCTTGCGTTTACATTAGAAGACTGTGATGTAATCCAAAGTTTTAGGATCGAGTTCCCTGATAAATCTCCCACACCGCCAGGTGTTGTTTGGGCATAAATATCGGAAAAACAAAATATTAAATAGAACAATAATAGTTTAGTAGTTTTCATTTAAATTCATTTTTACGAAAGATAGAAAATAATTAAACATCATAATTATTTTCTGTTAAATAAATTTAAATTCCATACAAGACAATATGCCCGCTACTCTTAATTTTTACTATATGTTGTTGTTCAAATTGGGAGGTGCTGTTTTGTGAATCGAACCTTTCAAATATTGGATTCTCAATCCAGAAGTAGGGTATAATAAATTTGTTCAAAATCAGAAGTCGTCCAACCTTTTTACTTCTTTAGATTGGTTGTTCTGTTTCTCAATCATTCGATTTTTGAAACAGTTCACAGATTTGTGCCTGTGTTAACCAAACCGTTTCTTCTTCAAGTTATACCTCAATTTTGATGGTTCCTTCACTGTTTTGGTAGATGATGATTTTGCCGGTATCCATGCCCCATAATTTTAGTTCAAAGTAATTCAATCTAAACAGTTCTTACAAACTTAAACAAAATCAATTGTTGATCAACCCATTTGCCCTGAGAAACTATTGTTGAATGAGCAAAGCAATGGAAGAATTTTGAAACATTGACCGTTGGTTATGCCAATGGCAGAGGATATTTTCACTTATCTTTACAACCTAAAATGCAACCATAATAACCATGTTTAAAATATCTGTTCGTTCACTGTTTTTTTGTCTGTTGATTCCTTTCCTTTTCGTTTCATTGGAATCGTGTAGTGGTAATCAAACAGGGGAAAAACGATCTTCTATCCTTGAGAAACTTGAATCAGTTATTGAAGATGAAAAGCCAGACGAGTACAATCCGGTAAATGCTTTACTGCTATTGCCCGGAAATCCAGCTCCGGGCGAAGGTTTTCGAATTCTGGCTACAGGAGGAAGAAACATTCGGAAAGCGAAGATCGTTGTTAGCGGTCCATCAGGTGAATTAGAATCACCGAAAAGTAAAACCGGTGAGGAATTACCTTGCTGGCGAATCGATGACTTTGCAGGTAGTGAAGCCGGCAATTATAAGGCAACGCTGATTGTAGATAAAAAGGAGGTTGCAAGCATGGAGTATGAAATTACTCCTCGCAAAGCAACTTCTTCAAAGAGTGGAGTATGGAAAACTACACGGGGTTGGGACAAAAGTACGGAGACCCTCTATTCCGCGTGGATCAACGCCTTGTTTCAGGGCAGCGACGAACAGACTTCATGGTCGGCTCTTCACGAGGTGACTCAGAGCCAAGAGCATAACTTCCTCTACAACTATCTTTCCCTTGGTGAAGATGACACTGAAAGTAAAATTAAAGTGCTGATGGAACCCGACTGTGCCGATAATCCATTCTTCCTTCGAGCCTATTTTGCCTGGAAACTGGGACTTCCGTTTGGCTATCATGTGAGCGACAGGGGTTGGGTGGGCCACCCTCCAAAAACAGGACAATGGGTTACCAATGAAACGTCCTCCTCTAAAAGCAATCAGGTATTGGCATTCAATTCCTTTATCCGAATGGTGATGAACGGTGTCCATTCCGGCACAGGGCGTACGGCTCTTGATAATGAAATCTCAGATTATTATCCGGTTTCATTGGAGCGGGGGGCTCTTCGTCCCGGTACTGTTTATGCCGATCCTTATGGACACACATTTGTCATTGTTAGTTGGATACCACAAACAAAAAATCATCCGGGGACTTTGCTTGCTGCCGATGCTCAGCCCGATAAAACGATCGCGGTAAAAAGATTCTGGAAAGGAAATTTTCTTTTCAATACCTCAGAAGTGGTTGGTGAACCGGGATTCAAAGCTTTTCGACCCATTACGTTAGATAACGGTAAGTTCAGTTTGATGAAAAATGAAGCGTTGACCGAGTCAGCAGGCTTTGCACCCTTTTCGATGCAACAAAGGAAGATGGAAATGGAAAATTTCTATCGGATCATGGAACGGAATATCAATCCAAAACCACTTGACCCTGAAGGTGCTTTGCTCGACCTGATACAAGCGCTTCACGAGCAACTGATGGTACGTGTGAAATCGGTGGCAACTGGCGAAGCTTACCTCAGATCGCATCCGGGAACGTTAGTTTCCATGCCTTCAAGTGCCAATGGAGTTTTTTTAGCAGGCGGCGATTGGGAAAATTTTTCAACCCCAAATCGCGATTTAAGGCTTCTGATTGCAATGGACGCGGTGCTTTGTTTTCCTGAGCAGGTAGCCAAATATCCTGAAGATTTTAACACCTCAAAACTGAGTTCAACAGAAGGGATTAAAGAAAAACTTCAGTCTTTGCTTGAAAAGAAGGTTTCTGAGCTGACGATTAGTTATACCCGAACCGATGGATCGGAACAGAAACTTACCGTGAAAGAAATACTTGAAAGGAGGGATGCTTTTGAAATGGCTTATAATCCGAACGACGGGATTGAAATACGCTGGGGAGCGCCCGAGAACAGTGATGAAAGAGCCACATGCAAACGTCATGCACCTTCAAACCAGCAATCAACGATGAAATCGGTGCGAAAATGGTTCAATAAACGATTGCACCCGCCAACATAAGTAGTACATAATTTAAAGATAAATATATGAATGCCTCAATCAACGACTTACAAATTGAACTTCACAACGGAGCGAAAGTAGCAGATGCTGTTCGGAAATATTACTCACTTCAAGGAAAAAAAATACCGAAAAGATTTCCTCAAACTGAGGATCTTTATGGAAATGCCGTAGCAATTGATGGCGAATTAACAGAAGGGAATAAGCTCTTTATTAAGACGGGTAAGAATCCATATTCTTCAACGCTTCATTTACTTTTTGTCCTTGTTACATTGGGTGTTCTTTTAGCATGTAATGCCAGCGGGCAGGGCCCGATCACTAAGAAAACCGACCGACAGGTAACCATCCTTGCTGTGAATGACATGCACGCTACGATTGATAATTTTCCGAAGTTTGCTTCCCTTGTCGATAGTTTAAGAGGGATTTATCCCGATATGCTACTTTTTGCTGCTGGCGACAACCAAACAGGAAATCCGGTGAACGACCAGTACCCTGAAAAAGGATTGCCAATGATTGAGTTAATGAATGCTGTCAAATTTGATCTCTCGGCAGTCGGAAACCATGAATTCGACTCACATCAGGATGGGTTCAGCAAACTGACAAAGAAGGCAAACTTCGATTTTATTTGTGCGAATATTTCGATTCCTGAATCGCTTGACATCAAGGTGAATCCGTATAAAATTTTCACGATGCCCAACGGTTTAAAGCTGGCTGTTCTGGGACTTTTACATATCAACCAGAACGGAATTCCTGATTCCCATCCCGACAATGTGAAGGGTATTACTTTCAGGTCGCCTTTTGAAACTGCACCAGAATATTCTTACCTGAAGGATCGAAGCGATATTTTCATTGTATTAAGTCATATTGGCTTTGAAAACGATGTGAAATTAGCCGAAACCATGCCGACGGGTATTGACCTTATTGTTGGAGGTCACTCACATACCCGGGTCGAAAATGAGCAAATCCACAATGGAATATTAATAACACAAGCCGAAAACAAGCTGAAATATGCCACATTGATAAAGCTTACCGTTAAACAAGATGGAACTTTGCAGCGAGAAATGGAATTGATCAGCATTAAAGATTTCAGGAAAGAGAAACCTTCTGTTCGGGCGATGGTGGATAAGTTTAACGATAATCCTGCTCTGAATAAAGTGATTGCCAGTGCTTCCGATGATTTTTCTTCGTATGATGAACTCGGATACCTGATGGCTGATGCCCAGCGATCTGCTGCAAGTGCAGATATTGCATTGGTTAATCCGGGAGGCGTTCGTTCAGATTATCTGGCTAAAGGAAATATTAGTGTGATGGATATCTATCGCATTGATCCGTTTGGTAACGACATGGTAATTTTTAAACTGGCAGGACATGAAATTCGTTCATTAATGTTTGCCGCTTTTCCTATCGATGAAAAACTTCCGGTTTATCCTTCGGGAATAAAAACAAAACTCAGTCTTGATGTCAATGGCGACCTTATTGATGTAACACTGCTCGACGAAAACGGTCAACTGCTCGATCTGGATAAAATATACACTGTTGCCATGAACAGCTATATCGCTGTTGTGTACAAGTACGATCACAAAGATCAGGGACAATCGCTTTACCGTACAACTGCTGAAAGTACAATTGATTACTTAAGTGCATTGCAGAATGTACGTAGTTACAGGGGAGAGAAACGAGTGGAAATCAATTTTTATCAGGACAAATAATCCGGTAATTTCCGCTTAGGTGCATCACACTGAACAGGTACAGTAAACCATCAAAATAGGGGTCAAAGTAACCGTCGGAATAAGGTTCAAGTTTGGCATTCCACAGGGCATCGACAAATTTCCAGCTTTTGGCCTGTGTCCCCAATAGAGAAGCTGTTGCTGAGGTTGATACCAATCCTATGGAATGGCGTAACTTTTGGTATCCTCCGGCGGGAAGTATCCATCCTGGTTGTGTTCCATCAATATTGAACTGATCTTCAAATGTATCGATCCCCTTGCAAAACAGAAAGTTTTGAATTCGTTTTCCGTAATCCTTTTGCCATTCTTTATCTTTCGCGTACCATGAATAATCCATGGCTATGTTCATTGGAACTCGCCAAGAGTCGTAGCGGAAAGCATCACCCATCTTCCATCGCATTTTTGGTGCACCGCTAAACTCTGAATAATCAGGATTCAGCCCTGTCTTAGGATGACAAGCCCGGTGGAGAAAAACCCGTGCAGTATCGGCGCAATCGCGGTAGAACTGTTCATGACCATCTTTGGCATATTCAGCCCAGATCTCAAAAAAAGCGGGTAAATGGTATGATGGATCGGTCCAATGATATCCGTTAGAATCGGGTACAAAAGTAATTTGCTTGTACTCTGTATTAAGAACATTCGTAACGTTCCCGGTTCCATCTTTACTCCACATGGCATCCAGTATTCTCCGTGCCTCTGCATAGTAATCGATTCCGGTATCATTTCCCCAGCGATTGGAGGCAAAAAGCAAATCGGTTACAAAGTACAATTCTCCATCGGAGGCTGATCCTTCCGAATTATGTGTCCCGGTTTTAGGTTCCACGCTCCACGCAAAATAGCCATCGCTGGCTCCACCCTGATGTTGCATGTGTGCTTTTGTCCATCGCCACAAACGGTCGAAGACCTCCTTTTTATTCAGCTGCACGGCTACCATTAAACCATAGGAAAGTCCTTCGGTGCGGGCATCGTGATTTTTCAAATCAGAAACATACCCCATGGAGTCGCCCACTTCAAAATACACCTTTTCAGGTCCTTCAAAGACATCGTAATATGCCTTAGCCAGTTTTGCATCAATGTCGGCCTGGTTATATCCGGCTTCCAGAAACACATTTCGGTACTTTCCTGTTTCCCATGCACCTTTCTCCCACGGTTTCATCGCATCCCGCTGATCTTTAATATCCTTTCGGCAGTTGTCGGGAAACGATTTCTCAGAACCAAAACTCAAATTACAAAAAGCGAATACCAATGTATACAGACACAAAATTATTTTCATGGTTGTGGAATTAAATTCGACACGAATATAAATTTTTAATGGTTGAATGAGACCCTATTAGAATTTTATTCGGCCTCTTTTTAATCATATTTTCAGGAAGGATAACGTATTTGTCTGGTATGTATCAAAAAAGAAAAGAGACAATCACATTGCTGTAATCGTCTCTTTTTCAAGTAGCGAGAGCCGGGGATGATCCGGCGACCTCATGATTATGAATCATGCGCTCTAACCAGCTGAGCTACCTCGCCATTCTTTTTTAGCGGTGCAAATATAGATTAATTTATTTTTTCTCTAAATTATTCTTTTCATTTTTTTACTCTTTCTGACTTAATTGGTAATTTGAAACTTAATTGATATATTGCAACCAGTTGAAACGAGCATTGTGTAAATACTGCAATTTGATATGTATAAACTCTGCAAGTTCCACAAGGGGTAGAAAGATATTCAATGTCCAGAAATTCGATTCGGCAGTGATTCAGTAACCTTAAATGAATATTTACTCGTGAAATAAGCAAATCGCAATGGATAAAGAAAAATTCGAATTAGAATATGTCGTAAATTGTTCACCAAAAGTCCTCTTCAATCGGTTAAGCTCTGCTTCGGGACTTTCCGAGTGGTTTGCCGATGATGTTTCTGTAAACGGTAAGAAATTTATTTTTATTTGGGATGGTGTTGGGCATGAGGCTGAGTTAGCTTTTAAGAAAGAAAATCTTTTGGTCAGGTTTAATTGGTTGGAAGATGAAACTTTTTTTGAATTTAAAATTACCCGTGATGAACTGACAGGTGACGTCTCCTTATTGATTACAGATTTTATTGAACCCGACGAAAGGGAAGAGATCCAATCTCTTTGGGATTCTCAGATTGCTTTATTGAAACATGTAATAGGCTCATAATCCGTAATTTTAGCATTCTTCTTCATGTTTTTACTTTTTCTGAATACCTTTACCCTGAAATTTTACGTTGTCCTTTTTGATTTTATTTAATCTTAAATCGACGCATATTTTTAGCTTTGTATTGGTCATCCCATGAAAATTTATGAAACGACTCTATTCATATCTCATTGAAAGATTCATTGGTCCATTCATTCTGACCTTTTGTGTCTGCATCTTCGTTTTGCTGATGCAGTTTATATGGAGATACCTTGACGATTTGGTTGGCAAGGGATTAGAAACTTCGATTATTATAGAACTGATGTCGTATGCGGCATTGAGTCTGGTTCCTATGGCTCTGCCGTTATCCGTGTTGATGGCCTCAATCATAACCTTTGGAAATCTGGGTGAACGATTCGAATTGTTCGCGATTAAAGCAAGTGGCGTTTCTTTGTTGAAAATAATGAAACCGTTGATAATATTCAATGTAGGGGTTACCTTTTTAGCCTTTTTCCTGGCCAATGAAGTAATTCCGGTAACCAATACAAAATTCGCCACCCTGCTTTGGAGCATCAAGGAACAACGTCCCGAAATGATTGTCAAGGAAGGGGCTTTTTCAAACGATATTGATGGTTATAGTATCAAAGTGAACAGGGTCGATAAAACGAATGGTGCATTGTTGGATATTATGATTTACGATCATACCCAAAGCAAAGGCAATGTGAGTGTAACTTTGGCCGATTCCGGGTTTCTTAATATTTCTGAAGATAAGCAATTCATGATTCTTACCCTTTATCGGGGTGAAAGCTATTCCGATGCCAAATCAACCGAGCGCGATACGAAGAAAACCTACCCGTTTCGACGGGAACGTTTTGACAAAGAAGAGGTGATTATCAATGTGAAAGATTACAATCTGAAAAGAGCCAATGAAGATTTCTTTAAGGATGGATACAAGATGCTTAAGAATAGGCAACTGGCTCGTACAATCGATTCGCTTGAAATTATCTATAAAGATCGTGTCGTTATAGCTTCTATGGGGATTAGTTACAACAGTCAGCTGAATGAAAATATTCAAAATCATTTCCGGGTCGATTCTTTGAAACACTTTATTGTTTCAAAGGAGAATTATACCATTGTCAATTTTGACAGTTTATATTCTACATTAACAAAAGACCAGAAAAACATCGTTTTAAGTACAGCGCAACGAAATGCGCAAACAAACCAGCGAAATGTAATTCAATACGATTCCGATTTATATAACCGGTCACGGTGGATTAACCGGCATGTTGTTGAATGGCACAGAAAGTACACACTTTCACTGGCCTGTATCCTTTTCTTTTTTATTGGTGCCCCTCTGGGAGCGATTATTCGTAAAGGAGGTTTTGGGCTGCCTATCGTGGTGTCAATCCTTCTTTTCATTTCCTATTACATGGTTTCGATGATTGGTGAAAACATGGCCCGTGAAGGGGTTTCAAAAATTGGGGCTGCCATGTGGTTTTCTTCTCTTTTCTTCTTAGTTATTGGAGTTTTTATTACCCAACAAGCAATAACCGATTCGTTGTTATTGAATAAGGAAATTTTCAGCAAGTTCTATGACAAGTTGAAATTTCTAAAAGCTCTTTTTCCTGAAAAACCTCAACCTGAGAGTGATGAAGATATTGTTCCTCACGAATAAAGTACCTTTTCCGCCCAAAGATGGTGGATCTATTGCATCGCTTGCAATAATAAATTCGTTTGCCCTTGCCGGGCATGATACGACTGTGCTTTCGATGAATACCCGGAAGCACCACATTACACCCTTTGAAATCCCGGAAGAAATAACTAGCCGTACAATCATTCATTTGGTCGAAGTGCCGGCACAAATCTCTGCATTTGGAGCATTGAAAAATTTTCTTTTTTCATCGTTGCCATACAATGCCGAACGGTTTATCGACAAAAAGTACAAACACAAACTGGAATTGCTGTTAACCAGCCATGAGTACGATATTATCCAACTCGAGGGCTTATATCTCATCCCGTATATTCCTACCATCAGAAAGTTCTGCAAAAGTATAATTGCTTATCGAAGTCAAAATATTGAACACGAAATCTGGCAACGGATAGCCAGTAACGCGAAAGGAATTAAAAAAATATATCTTGAAATTCTGACCAAAAGGTTATTCGCTTTTGAAAAATCTGCAATAAACCAGTATGATTTGTCGGTTCCCATTACTTTGCGCGATGAACATCAGCTCGATTTGCTGGGCAATACAAAACCTTCGTTGGCCATACCTACAGGTGTCGATTTTTCTCACCAAATTACTGCCGATGCCGATTTTGAGATGAACCTTTTTTCAATCGGGGCACTCGACTGGGCGCCTAACCAGGAAGGTCTTCTGTGGTTTCTTGAAAAATGTTTCCCTTCAATTATTGAGAAATTTCCGGATATCCGGTTTAAAATTGCGGGTAGAAATGCCCCTGACTGGTTGGTTGAAAAGTTGAAACATCCTCTGATTGACTTTTTGGGCGAAATTGACGATGCCTCGGTTTACATCAGGCAAAACGGGATTATGGTTGTTCCCTTACTTTCAGGTAGTGGCATGCGTGTAAAAATAATTGAAGGAATGTCTAATTCTAAACCCATCGTTACAACGTCCATTGGTTGCGAAGGGATTGACGCGGAAAACGGTAAACATATTTTTATTGCCGACGATCCGGTGAGATATTCAAATTACATCATTACTTTGCTCGAAAACAAAGACCTTATGTTGAAAATTGGAAGGGAAGCAGCGGAATTTGTCTTTCAGAATTACGACAACCATCTGATAAACGAAAAGCTTATCAACTTTTATAATCAACATCTTCAATGATAGCGGCAGTCATCATATTTTGGTTTTGTGTTTGGGCCGTGGCTCATTCTTATGTCGTTTATCCGTTACTTCTTCAATTAAAAATTTTCGTTAAAGGGAAAAGGGAATATTCTTCTTTTAACACCAACGATGATCTCCCTACGGTTTCAATTCTTATGGCAGCCTATAACGAAGAGCTGGTGATAGGTCAAAAGATCAGGAGTATTTTCAAAACCAACTATCCGCTTCATAAGATCGAACTGTGGGTAGGCAGCGATAATTCTACCGACAGTACCAATCAAATTGTACAGGATCTTTGTGGTGAATTCCCTGAAATACAATTTGTTAATTTTGAAAATAGGCAGGGAAAAATTTTAATTATAAACAAACTCTCTGAAAGGGCAAATGGAGAGATTCTTTTGTTTACCGATGCAAACGTCATGTTCGAAGATGATACGTTGTTTGAAACTCTTAAATACTTCAAGGACGAAAAGGTTGGATTGGTCGATACCCACATGAAAAACTACGGGCTTAAGAAAGATGGAATTTCAATTCAGGAGAAATCGTATATTTCGCGTGAAGTATTTGTGAAACATCTTGAAAGCGATGCTTTTGGCACGATGATAGGTCCGTTTGGCGGTTGTTATGCAGTTCGTAAAGAATTATTCGAGAAAGTCCCGTCAAACTATCTTGTTGACGACTTTTTTGTATGTATGAATGTGCTTTCAGCAGGGAAGGCAGCCATCAATAACATTAACGCCTTGGTGTACGAAGATGTTTCCAATATCCTCTCCATTGAATTTGCCCGAAAAATCAGGATTGCTGCCGGCGACTTCCAAAACCTGAACTATTTCAAGAAATTGTTGTGGCCGCCCTATCGTCCGTTAGCCTTTTGTTTCCTGTCGCACAAGGTTATGCGGTGGTTTGGCCCATTTTTCCTTCTTGGCGCCCTAATTTCTAACAGTGTATTAATTCAGGGTTCCGAATTTTATAAACTTCTGTTTTTACTTCAGCTAATCGTTACCATTTTGCCTTTTATCGACTTCATTCTTAAAAAATTTCATTTACATATCGTATTTTTGCGCTTCATAACTCATTTTTATACCATGAATCTTTCATTACTAATCGGGTTCATCAAATCGATAAAGGGGGTAAAATCAAATGTTTGGAAACCAACAAGAAGACTTCAAGAATAAAATAAATACCATTCAGGAGGCAATTGAAGACATTCGCAACGGCAAGATTATCATTGTTGTTGACGATGAAGACCGCGAGAATGAAGGCGATTTTATTGCCGCTGCCGAAAAAGTAACTGCTGAAATGGTTAACTTCATGTCGAAAGAGGGCAGGGGATTAATTTGTGTACCGCTAACCGAGAACCGGTGTGAAGAATTGGAACTTCATCCCATGGTTGGGAAGAATACATCCGTTCACGAAACAGCTTTTACCGTTTCAGTCGATGCGTTGGAAAGAGGAACCACTACCGGTATTTCTGCTTACGACCGCTTTGTTACGATTAGTTTACTAGCCGATCCAAGTACCAAACCAGAAGATTTGGCGCGCCCAGGGCATATTTTTCCACTGATCGCAAAAAACAAAGGTGTCCTTCGCCGCTCAGGCCATACCGAGGCCGCAGTCGATTTGGCAAGGCTTGCTGGTCTTCAGCCCGCTGGAATCCTTGTTGAAATCATGAACGATGACGGAACAATGGCCCGCTTGCCGCAACTGGTCAAAATTGCAAAAAAGTTTGATCTTAAATTGGTGACAATTGCCGATTTGATTGCCTATCGTATTGAAGAAGAGAGCCTGATTAAAAAGGGTGAAGAGGCTTCTCTCCCTACCCGTTATGGCGATTTTAAAATTATTCCTTATTTGCAAAAGTCGAATGGCAAAGAGCATGTTGCCTTGGTAAAAGGTGAGTGGACCGATGAGGATGCCATTTTAGTCCGCATGCATTCTTCGTGCATTTCAGGCGATATTTTTGGTTCTATGCGATGCGAGTGCGGCGATCAGTTGCACAAATCGATGGAGATGATCGAAAAAGAGGGGAAAGGGGTTGTTGTTTACCTCGACCAGGAAGGCCGGGGAATTGGGTTACTCAATAAAATTAAAGCCTATAAGCTTCAGGAAGAAGGGCTCGATACCGTTGATGCCAATGTTCACCTGGGATTTGCGCCCGATGAACGCGATTACGGCGTAGGCGCTCAAATTCTTCGGAACCTGGGAGTGAAAAAAATGCGGCTCCTGACCAACAACCCGGTGAAAAGGGTAGGGTTGGAAGGTTACGGCTTGAAAGTAATCGAAAACATCCCGATTGAGGTTGAGCCTAATGAACACAATGAATTTTACCTGAAAACCAAGCGCGATCGTATGGGGCATATTCTCCAGAAATTCACGTACGAAGGGGAAGAATAATAAAATTTGGAAGATTGGATGATGGAATCCCGATAGCCATCGAGGATGGGTCTCCAACATTCCATCGTTCCATTATTCCAGTACATTTTCATTGTTTTCGGATAAATCCTTGGTCCGTTTTATTTCCATGACTTCCAAATCCTTGATGTTTTTCCCGTCGATAACAAATTTCAAAAGGGTTTTGACTTGATGGAATCCTGTATTTCCGGCTGCTCCGGGATTGATATGCAAGAAATTTAACTTTTTATCAAAGATCACTTTAAGGATATGTGAATGGCCGGTGATGAACAGATCCGGTGGATCGTTATAGATACCCGGTTTAACACTTTGATCATAGCGCCCCGGATATCCTCCAATGTGAGTCATCCAAACTTTCACCTCTTCACACCTGAATTTAAGGTGTTTGTTGAAAACCGAACGAATTTCCTGTCCGTCGATATTTCCATATACCCCTTTCAGCGGTTTAAAGGCAGCCAGCCGATCGACTGTTTCGATGTTTCCAAAATCACCGGCATGCCATATCTCGTCGCAGTTTTCAAAAAAGGTAAAAACACCCGGTTCGATAAAACCATGTGTGTCAGAAATTAGTCCAATTCGTCTCATATCTTTTTTCGAAATAGAAAAATAAACAAAAATTGAACTTTCAACGTCTAATTTTTGTGTAATTTCAAACAATCATTAAATCATATAGCCATGAAACGATTGATTATTGTAAGACATGCCAAAGCCGAGCAGGGTGGTTACGATCGTGATTTCCACCGTAAACTATCTGAAAACGGAAAAGATGATGCACGCAACATCGCCAGTGAGTTAAAGAAAAGAGAAATATCTCCTGATTATATCATTTCAAGTCCGGCTGACAGGGCATTAACAACCGCACGTATTTTTGCCGAGGTGTTCGGTTTTTCACGGCAGGATATCCTTGAAATGAAAGGGCTGTATTTCGATTTTACAACGCTTGAATTTGTCGAAATGATCCATGATGTACCTGATCGGTGTGATACGCTTTTTGTTTTCGGGCATAATCCGTTTATCTATTTCGTAGCTGAAAATATGAGTCAGAGTTTCAATGGCGATATGCCCACATGTTCAACGGTGGTTTTAGATTTTAACGTTACGTCGTGGAAAAAGATTGAGCCACGTAAAGGTCATTTATTCCTCCACTTATATCCAAAACTGTTGACTTAGGGTGATTTTGTCTGTTTTTTGAAGCTTTCTTTTGTTCCTTCATTCCGTTATTTCATTTTTCCCTATTTTTGTTTCGGGTTGTCCGATGAGATTTCCATTTAATCTATTCTTTAATCCTTGATCATTTATTAGATGAATATTTTCTTCACCCCCGATATTAGCGGGAAACTTTATACACTTGAGGAGTCGGAGTCGAAGCATTGTGTGAAAGTTTTAAGAAAATCGACAGGCGACCAATTGGTTTTAGTCGATGGGAAAGGTGGTTGGTACGAAGCTTCTATCACCGATCCAAATCCAAAACGTTGTGCTGTTGAGGTAATTCGTGAAATCCAGCATTTTGAAAAGCGTGATTATTCGCTTCACCTGGCCGTGGCGCCAACGAAAAACATCGACCGGTTTGAGTGGATGATTGAAAAGGCTACTGAAATAGGGGTTGACGAAATAACACCGTTGTTGTGTGAACATTCCGAACGCAAACAGGTTAATAATGAACGGTTACAGAAAGTCTTGATTTCGGCCATGAAACAATCGCTGAAAGCATATCTTCCAAGGTTAAATAATTTGACTAATTTTGAAACGTTTTTATCAAATAACATTGAAGAACATAAATTCATCGCTCATTGTGATGAAGGCTTCAAAAAGCATCTTTTTACCCAAATCAAACCAAGAGAAAGAGTTCTTGTTTTAGTAGGCCCTGAAGGCGATTTTTCACCCAGTGAAATTGTAAGAGCCAGAAAGTTGGGATTCACAGAGGTTTCTCTGGGAAATAGCAGGTTAAGAACAGAAACGGCAGGGGTGGTTGTATGCGAGGTGGTCAATTTGGTTAATGAAGGATAAGATGAAGAGAGAAATTGTTTTTTTGTTTTTGATTCTGTTTTCGCTCACCGTTTTCGGGCAACAAAAATCAACAGTCAAAATTGGCTTGTTGAAATACAACGGAGGTGGCGACTGGTATGCCAATCCTACCTCACTACCAAACCTGATCGCGTTTGCGAATACAAATCTACACACGAATATTTTACCCGAGCCAGGTACCGTAGAAGTTGGTAGCCTCGAACTTTTTAATTACCCGCTGATACACATGACCGGCCACGGTAATGTTGTATTTTCAGAAAACGAAGTGGAAATGCTTCGTACTTATCTGATGGGAGGAGGTTTCTTGCACATCGACGACAATTATGGATTAGATCCTTACATCAGGAGGGAAATGAAAAAAGTTTTTCCGGAACAGGAATTTGTTGAATTGCCATACGATCATCCCATTTATCACCAGCATTACCAGTTCGACAAAGGTGTGCCAAAAATACACGAACACGATGGAAAACCGGCTCAGGGTTTTGGCCTGTTTCATAACAACAAGCTGGTGGTTTTTTATACTTACGAATGCGACCTTGGCGACGGTTGGGAAAGTTATACCGTACATCGTGATCCGGAATCTGTTCGTTTGCTGGCGCTTCAAATGGGTTCAAACATTATTTCGTACGTATTCGATCGAAAGGAAGAGATAATCCCTTAACCAATTTCAGAAATGATTAAAGTTGTTGCTTTTAACGGAAGTCCCAGAAAAGAAGGGAATACTTCCATCCTCATTCATACAGTTTTCGACGTTTTAAACGCTCAGGGAATCGAAACTGAATTCATTCAAATTGGAAATAAAACAGTACATGGCTGTACCGCTTGCGGCAAGTGCAGGGAGATTGCTGACCGTAAATGCCATATCAAGAATGATTTATTGAATCAATGTATCGAAAAGATGGTTGATGCCGATGGGATTATATTGGCCTCTCCGGTCTATTTTGCTGATATTACTTCCGAAATGAAAGCGCTGATCGACGTTGCAGGTTATGTAACCCGTGGGAACGGGCATCTTTTGGCTCGTAAAGTAGGAGCAGGCATTGTTGCCGCGCGTCGTGCCGGCGAGATACACGCCTTAAACAGCATGAACAATTTTTTCCTCATCAACCAAATGATTATTCCCGGTTCATCGTACTGGAACATGGCTTTTGGCAGTGGTGTCGGCGATGTTTTAAAAGATACCGAAGGTATTCAAACCATGAAAAAGCTGGGCGAAAATATGGCCTGGTTACTGAACAAGATCAAAGAATAGAATTCACAAGTTTAATATTTGGTGATTGTATTCACCAAAAAGTATACTTTTTGGTGAATGCAATCACCAAAAAGTATTATATTTGGTGAAAAAACAAAATGATACCTCGTCAGCTCAAAGAAATAATCCAAGGAAAACTTTTTCAAAAAAAGGCCGTAATCGTTATTGGTCCACGGCAAACAGGTAAAACTACATTACTAAAAGAAATTTTGAGCCAATCATCTGAAAAGGCAGTTGTATTGAATTGTGATGATCCTGTAACCCGTGATATGCTCACCAACGCGAGTTTGGCAACACTAAAACAAATTGTGGGAGATAATAAAATAGTGTTTGTTGATGAAGCACAGCGTGTCGCATCAATTGGTATAACATTGAAGCTGATCCATGATAACATCGACACCCAATTATTGGTTAGCGGATCTTCTTCATTCGAAATCTCGAATAGTATCAATGAGCCTTTGACCGGAAGAAAATGGGAGTTTCAATTATTCCCCATTAGCTGGAAGGAACTCAGTGATCATGAAGGTTATGTCAATTCGATGAGCCAGTTGGAGACCAGACTGATTTATGGTATGTACCCTGATGTTATTAACCATCTGGGCAATGAAAAAGAAACGTTACAAGAACTGACAAACAGCTTTTTGTACAAGGATTTATTGCAATTTGAAGGTGTTCGAAAACCTGAATTGTTGGATAAAATATTGAAGGCTATCGCTTTTCAGGTTGGGAGTGAAGTTTCATTAAATGAAGTTGCCAATTTGGTGCAAATTGATAAAAATACGGTCAATAAATACATTGACCTGTTAGAGAAAGTATTCATTATATTCAGGTTACCTTCATTTAGGCGAAATATGAGAAATGAAATAGGGACGAAAAAGAAAATATACTTTTATGATAACGGGATAAGAAATGCATTGATTGGAAATTTCAATCCATTGGAATTCAGAGCTGATGTTGGCGCTTTGTGGGAGAATTTTATCGTGAGCGAACGGATGAAGAAAAATTCGTATCAACGAAACTTTTGTGCTTCCTATTTTTGGAGAACCCTTCAACAGCAAGAGATTGATTACATCGAAGATGTTAATGGAAAACTTCATGCGTTTGAGTTTAAATGGAAACAAACGAAGAAAGTGAAAATACCAAAACAGTTTATTGAAAATTATCCAGACACTGTTTTCAATATTATTTCGAGGCAGAATTTTCATGGGTTTTTGACAGAGAAATAAATTATTCCTTTTCATCAGGTAGGTTTAAATTTAAAAACTTCGACTACTCATTGTTGAAAATCCTTTCGTTTGAAAGTATTTTGAATAATTTCTTCTTAAATTTATTCCAAATACTCAATCTTCTTGAATCATGGGAAATCACAACAAAAATTTTTACGAGTTGGAGTTGGAGCGGTTGTATATCGAGCTGATAAAACTTCAAACCACAATAAAAAAGAAGGGGCTAAAAGTTGTTATCCTTTTCGAAGGCCGCGATGCTGCCGGAAAAGGCGGAACAATTAAGCGAATAGCCGAACCGTTAAACCCTCGTATTTGCCGGGTAATTGCATTGGGCGTTCCAACAGAAAAGGAGAAGTCGCAATGGTATTTTCAGCGTTATGTGCCTCATTTGCCTGCATCCGGTGAGGTGGTTCTTTTCGACCGTAGTTGGTATAACCGGGCCGGGGTTGAAAAAGTGATGGGCTTTTGTTCCGATGATGAGTATTGGGAATTTTTGCGTTCATGCCCCGAATTTGAAAAAATGCTGATCCGTTCGGGGATTATCCTTGTAAAATATTGGTTTTCAGTGAGTGAAGAAGAACAGGAAAAACGTTTTCAGGATCGTATCAGCGACCCTACAAAGCGCTGGAAATTTAGTGATATGGATGTTATCTCGCGTGGAAAATGGGTTGAATATTCCAAGGCGAAAGACGAAATGTTTTCGTACACCGACACAAAGCAATCGCCATGGTTTGCTGTTGACAGCGATAACAAAAAGAAAGCACATCTTAACTGCATCAGTCATTTACTGTCGCTAATTCCTTACGACGATGAAGTGCCCGCTAAAATTGAATTGGGTCCTCGCCCTTTAGTTACAGGCTATGTGCGTACCCCGATTACCGAACAAACCTTCATCCCCGATTTGTATAGCGACAAGGATTTATAGTTCATAATGTTAATTTTTGTCAAATCTTTAATACAGGATTAGGGTTGTTTCCTGTTCATGCGAATTAGTTGTAATTAACCATTACAACCTAAAGATGAAACAATCATTTAAACGTATCCTGTTCATAATGATCGCAGGTCTTACCTGTTCTTGCACAGTTTTAACCCCGATGAAAAGCAAACGGGTAGTGATGTCGAAAGTGAAAGACACTCCCGATTTTTGCAACTATTTTAATGCCGACACGAAAATACGTTATGGTTTCGGAAACGACGACTCTCTCTTTTATCTGAAGCTCGAAGCTCTTGATGATGATGTTGCCAACATGATAATCGTCAATGGGTTAAAAATCTATTTCGATGTAACCGACAAAACGCAAAAAGACATTTACATGAATTTTCCAATGAAGAGCCAGCCTGAAACGAAGGGGAATATAAAAGCAGGTTTCCAGCCCCGGGAGCAAATGGAAGGGAAAGAGATTGGATTTAAGCCAATGGGGGAGATGAATCATTCTGGCAAAGCCGATGTAGAACTCATGGTTTCGGAAACTGCAATTTGGAGTGTATTTGATGATTTATATCCGTTCAACTGGCGGTTGCAGAAAGCTCCGTTTAATGTGAATATTTCCAAAGGCAATATTGATCAGTTGGTTTACGAAGCATTTATTCCAATCGATCAGATTATTCAATATGCTGATGATTCAAGTTTTACATTGGGAATAGAAGTTTTGGGTTCAGGTAAAGCATCTATGGGGAATGATGAAAAGAATGGTTCAATGGGCGCGCCCGGAGGTGGTATGTCCGGGGGGCCAGGTGGAGGAATGCCAGGTGGAATGGGAGGAGGACCGGGAGGCGGAATGCATGGAGGCAACGGTGGAGCGCCTGATAAAGCAAATGGCGGATCATCAGATCCTCAGATTTTTTGGGTTCTTGTTGATTTGCAAAAATAGATGCATGATAAAGTCAAAAATATTCGATTTTCAGTCTTTTAATAAAAATATCTAAGTACATGACAAAAAATTAAAAATGTCTATATTGTCCTGAAAATAAGTATTTAAAAGCGCTGATGCAATAGAAGTTAATCCATATTTAAATAGACTTTTTGCTTTCTTTCCATGCTTTTTAATCTTGATTGGTTTGATGTATTTGTGTAAATAATCACCGACCCAATACGTTCAGGTAAAGGCAACTATCACCAATATAAACAGCTTTTCAATCCTGTCAATTTCAGTAAGGTGTGTCTCTTCAATGTTGTATCCACTCGTTCTCAGAGCCCTAAAAGCGGTTTCAATTTGCCAGTGTTCTTTGTAAATTTCCAGTGCATTTTCAGGTTTGGTGAACGAGATAATCAATGAGATAAAACCCGAACCCCAAAAGCATTCGAATCGTGAACCCGACAGCTAAGGAATGAGGAAATAAAGAAGAGAACCAATTTCTTGATTCTCTTTGTGGTAGCGGGGATAAGACTCGAACCTAAAAGCCATTGAATCGTGAATCCGTCGAAAATCAACAAGGAATCAGAAATAGAAAAGAGAACCAATTTCTTGATTTTCTTCGTTGTAGCTGGGATATGACTCGAACCTAAAAGCCGTTGAATCGTGAACCCGTCGAAAAACAACAAGGAATCAGAAATAGAAAATGAGGAAATAAAAATGAGAACCAAATTCTTGATTCTCCTTGTGGTAGCGGGGATAGGACTCGAACCTAAAGTTTTTGAATCGTGAACCCGTCGAAAAACAACAAGGAATTAGAAATAGAAAATGAGAAAATAAAAAAGAGAACCAATTTCTTGATTCTCTTCGTTGTAGCGGGGATAGGACTCGAACCCATGGCCTTCGGGTTATGAGCCCGACGAGCTACCAACTGCTCCACCCCGCAATGTTGTTTCAAGATTATTTTTGAAACGAGGTGCAAAGATAGCCAACCCCATCCAATCTCCAAAATTATTTCACTATTTTTTGAAAAATAAAAATCGCAAGGAAGAATAATTCTTTCTTTTTCCTTTTCAATTATTCTTAAATTTGAAGCTTTTATAAATAGAAAATGAAGTACAATCAGATAAAAGGAAAATTCGGCGAATTGCTGGCCAGATTGTTGAAAGATTATCGGTTATCGTTATACGATAATAACAACCTGACCGAAGTTTATACCTCAACGGTTTCGCGTCTGAGTATATGGGTTATCTTGCTGTTTATTAGCCTTGTTTGTGTGTCGATTACATTAATCCTTCTGTTTTACACGCCTCTGAGACACAGTATACCTGGTTATCCTTCAAGGCAAATGACTGAGATGATCAAATACAATTCCATTATGGTTGACTCGTTGCAGGATGAAATTTCGAAACGTGACAATTATCTGCAAAAAATTAAAAGTGTCATTAGCGGTGAAATCATTGAAGATACCGTTTCAAATACGGAAGGGCAAGTTACAGATGTGACCATCAGTCCTATGAAAAATGATTCGATTTTTGACGAACTAATAACATCTGATGAAAATAAATTTTCGAACCCCCAAAAGGAAACATCGGTAAATGTTCTTTCGAATATTAAGTTTTTTCCGCCAGCAAAGGGGATGGTTACCAATAGGTTTAAAGCATCGCCCGGCCATTTTGGCACCGATGTGGTAGGATCGAAAAATTCAAAAATATCGGCCACTCTTCCGGGAACGGTTATTTTTGCCGAATGGACAATCAGTACCGGATATGTGGTAGAATTACAGCACGATAATAATCTGGTCTCTATTTATAAGCACAACTCCGATGTTTTAGTCAAACAGGGTGATAAGGTTGATGCCGGTAAAGTGATCGCTATTATGGGTAATGAAGGAGAGCTTTCTACCGGCCCTCATCTCCATTTTGAACTATGGTTTAGTGGAAAGCCAATTGATGCAGAGAGATATATCAAATTTTAACCTTCCTTTTTTAAATGAAGAAAAGATTAGCCATTTTAGGTTCAACCGGATCGATTGGAACACAAGCGCTTGAGGTAGTCGACATCAATCCGGATTTGTTTTCGGTTGAAGTTCTGACTGCAAATAATAATGCCGATTTATTGATTTCGCAGGCATTAAAATTTCATCCCTCAACGGTGGTTATTGCCAACGAAGAGAAATACGACGAAGTTTATCAGGCCCTTTCGAAAAATGGAATTTCTGTTTTTTCAGGAGAGAAAGCCCTTCAGCAATGTGTTCAGCTCGATACGGTTGATATGGTCATTGCTGCCATGGTTGGATATGTTGGGTTGTTGCCAGTGATCAATGCCATTAAAGCAAAAAAACAGGTGGCGCTAGCTAATAAAGAAACATTGGTTGTAGCCGGCGATTTAATTACCCGTTTGTGTAAGGAAAACGGTGTTGAGCTGCTGCCTGTTGATTCCGAACATTCTGCCATTTTCCAGTGTTTGGTTGGTGAAAAAGCTAAAGAGGTTGAAAAGATAATACTTACCTGTTCCGGAGGTCCCTTCAGGGGTTATACCTTTGAACAGTTAAAAAATGTTACCTTGAGCCAGGCTTTGGCCCATCCGAACTGGAGCATGGGCGATAAGATTACCATCGATTCGGCCACGCTTATGAATAAAGGATTTGAAGTGATTGAAGCCAAATGGCTCTTCGATCTGGAACCTCAACAAATTGATGTGGTTATTCATCCTCAGAGCATTATTCATTCCATGGTTCAATTTATTGATGGTTCGATTAAAGCTCAAATGGGTCTGCCCAATATGAGATTGCCTATACAATATGCCTTAGGTTATCCTGACCGGTTACCGAATCAATTCCCAAAGCTTAATTTTTCCGACTATCCCGAATTAAATTTCTACGCTCCCGATACAAAAATATTTCGTAATCTTGCACTCGCTTACGAAGCTCTCGAAAAAGGTGGAAATCTGGCTTGTATACTGAATGCAGCCAACGAAGTAGGTGTTTCATCGTTTTTGAAAGGGGAAGTTGGTTTTTTGCAAATGGCCGAAATCATTGAACAAACCATGAGCAAAATATCTTTTATTGAGCATCCTTCTATCGACGATTATATTGAAACCGATTTGGAAGCCCGGCGCAAAGCAGTTGAAATAATTAAAGTGTTTAAAAATTAAGTTTGAAGAAATACGAGTATGACAATTGAAATATTGATTAAAATAGCACAGTTCTTTTTAAGTTTATCGATCTTGGTAATTGTCCACGAAATGGGACATTTCCTCTTTGCCCGGCTGTTTAAATGCCGTGTCGAAAAATTTTATCTCTTTTTCAATCTCGGTTTTACATTGTTTAAAACCAAAAAAGGCGATACGGAATATGGTATCGGTTGGTTGCCTTTGGGCGGATATGTGAAAATAGCAGGGATGATCGATGAATCGATGGACAAGGAGCAGATGAAACTTCCGCCCCAACCTTGGGAATTCCGGTCGAAACCAGCCATTCAACGGTTATTGATCATGGTAGGTGGTGTTTTAATGAATTTTATTGCCGCCCTAATCATTTACATCGGTGTTTTGTATGCTTGGGGCGAAGAATACCTTCCAACTGCCAACGTGAAATATGGTGTGGTAGCAAGCGATATTGGTAAAGAAATTGGTTTTATGACCGGAGATAAAATTCTTTCGGTCGATAATCTTGTTGTTGAAGATTTCTTCAAAGTTGTGCCAACCATTGCTCTTGAAGGAGCAAAAACAGTTCAGGTTGAACGCGATGGGAATGTTGTCAATGTTGAAATCAGTGAAGATGACATCGCCAAAATGCTGAAAGCCAAAAAAATGCTGGGTTTGCGATACCCCTTCCATTTTGTAATTAGTTCGTTTGCTAAAACATCACCCGCTAAAACCGCTGGCATGTTGAAGGGTGACGAACTGGTTATGGTCAACAATCAGTCATTTGAATTTCATGACCAGTTTTCTTCTCTGTTAGAGGCGAATAAAGGAAAAGAATTGCTATTCAAAGTGAAACGTGGTAGTGGTATGGTCGACATTCCCGTAACCTTAACCGAGGAAGGAATGTTGGGTATAATAGGGGATAAAGATCCTTCAGGTTATTTTGAATTCAAAACAATCAAGTATGGTTTCTTTCAATCGATACCAGCCGGTATTATCCGTGGATGGGAAACTTCGGTAGATTACCTGAAACAATTTAAACTAATCTTTAACAAAAAGACAAAAGGGTATGAGTCGCTGGGTGGTTTTATTACCATTGGGAACATTTTTCCCGGAAGTTGGGATTGGCAGGCATTCTGGAATATGACTGCTTTTCTGTCGATTATATTGGCTATAATGAACATATTACCTATTCCCGCACTTGACGGCGGACATGTTATGTTTGTATTGTATGAAATGATTACAGGGAGAAAGCCCAGTGATAAATTTCTGGAATATTCCCAAATTGTTGGATTATCGTTGTTGTTGCTTCTGGTACTCTATGCCAATGCCAACGATGTCATAAAACTCTTTAAATAGATAGGGATAAAGGCATTTAAAAAACTTCTTTCTATATTTGTGAATAACCTAAAATTGAAAAGCTATGAAATTCAATATTATTGCCGGTTGGTTAGGTGGATATGAAATATTATTGGTCTTGGTTATTGTGCTGATATTCTTTGGAGGAAAAAAAATTCCTGAATTGATGCGGGGGCTTGGTAAAGGTGTAAAAGAATTCAAGGATGCCACAAAAGAAGAATTCAAAAACCAATCTCAAGATCAAACCAAAAAGAATGGTGAACCTGTTGAATAAGCCGCTTCTATAAATTTGTGGTATATACGCCAATTGTATTCAGTCTTTTTTTGAAGAAAAGTCTTAATGCCTGATCAAATATAATCAGCTGGTTGAGATGTCGTATTTTCCACATAATCATATTGACACTCTATCTTTTGCCCCGATCAGGATAATCGAAAAAAAAAATTAATTTTGTCCTTTCCCATTATGGAAATTGCTATTTAGAAAATACACATTAGAGATGAAAAACAACCAAATAATAGTCGGCATAACTCAGGGTGACATAAACGGGATAGGGTACGAAGTAATCATCAAATCGCTTAGCGACCCCCGGATGCTCGAATTTTGTACTCCCATTATATATGGTTCGCCCAAAGTGGCAGCCTATCACAAAAAAGTAATCGAGGCCGATCTTTTTAATTTCAATCAAGTTCATTCTGTCGATGAAATTGATTTACACAAGGTTAATATCGTAAACTGTTGCGATGAAAATGTTCGGGTAGAGCTTGGAAAAGTTAGTTCTCTAGCTGGTGAAGCTGCTTACCTCGCATTGGAACATGCGGTTGAAGATCTTAAAAAACGGAAAATTGATGTTTTGGTAACTGCTCCAATCAATAAAGAATCAATCCAATCGAAACTCTTCCATTTTCCAGGTCATACAGAATACCTGGCAAAGAATTTTGGGGTCGATGATCCTTTGATGTTATTGATTTCAGAAGGAATCAGGGTTGGGGTTGTCACAGGTCATGCTCCTCTGAGGAAAGTACCCGAATTGATTACGAAAGAATTAATCTTGTCGAAATTAAAAACGTTGCACCGTTCACTGGTTGCCGATTTTGCCTGTACCAATCCGCGTATTGCCGTTTTAGGTTTAAATCCTCATGCCGGCGATAATGGTTTATTGGGCGATGAAGAACAAACTGTTATTATTCCTGCCATTCGTGAAGCTGAAAATATTGGGATAACAGCATTAGGGCCTTATGCCGCTGATGGCTTTTTTGGTTCTGGTCAACAATATAAATTCGACGCTGTTTTGGCCATGTACCACGATCAGGGTTTGGCTCCCTTTAAAGCGCTTACTTTCGACCGTGGTGTAAATTATACGGCTGGGCTTCCTGTTATCAGGACATCGCCAGGGCACGGAACCGCGTTTGATATCGCCGGTGAAAACATCGCTTCTTTCGAATCGTTTCAGCAAGCTATTTATTTCGCCATTGACATTTTCAGGAACCGAATAATTTTTGAAGAGGCCAGTAAAAACCCCTTGCCTAAATATGAAATCAATGCCAATGGGGAGTCTGAAGATATTGATTTAATGGGGGTTGATGAACCGCAACCGTATTTGTAATGATTGAATACCTTTTTGGACAACTTGTAGAATTAAATCCGGCTTTTGCGGTGATTGAACTCAGTGGAATGGGATATTATGTCCATGTTTCGTTGAATACTTTTACGGCATTAAAGGGAAATAAAACGGCTAAATTATTCATTCATGAGGTAATCAGGGAAGATGCTCATTTACTTTACGGATTTCACAACCACGATGAAAGGGAGTTGTTTCGAATGTTAATTTCTGTTTCGGGAGTGGGTGCCAATACCGGAATATTGTTTTTATCGTCGTTGTCAGTAAACGAAATCAAAACAGCCATTGTCTCGGGCGATGTCGATAGGTTGAAAAGTGTGAAAGGTATCGGGTTGAAAACCGCGCAGCGTATCATCGTTGAGTTAAAAGACAAACTTGCCAAAGAACCTGTTTCGAATGATATTTTTAATTCAATGAACAATACTACCCGCGAAGAAGCGTTATCTGCATTGGTGACCCTGGGGTTTATCAAGAAAAGCGCCGAAAAGGCAGTTGATGGTATCCTTAGGGGAAATCCTGAAAAAACAGTTGAACAAATTATTAAGGATGCACTTAAGCAGATGTAATCCGATTATCGATGTTGAAGAAAAAATTCGTCTACATAACAATTTGGGCATTGGGAATTCTAACCCTTGCTTTCAATCAGTCATTTGCACAAAATTCTGCTCTGGGCAGTAATACAGCAACACCTGATACGACCGTTAATTTAGCTTATCCTTTCGATGACGAAGGCGCTTTTCAGTACCCCAATCAGGTAGAAGAGGGACCTCTTTACCTGAAACGTCCGGCCAATATTGAGCGGAAAATTGAATACGACCCCATTTCAAAACAATACATCATTTACGAAAAAATTGGTGGTATTTATTACCGTCTGCCTAAAACCATGGGGTTAAAAGATTACATCAAATATGATTTTGATGAATCAATTAAAGATTACTGGCGTACCCGGAAAGAGGTTGAGGAAATAGCTACAGGCGAAGGTCCATCATCACTTATTCCCCAGATTAAAATTGAAAGTGAAGCGTTCAATAATATTTTCGGAAGCGATGTAATCGACATAAAACCACAGGGATATGTTGAAGTTTCGTTTGGTGTTCAATCGAATTACAACGGGAATACGTCGTTACCAATACGCCTCAGGCGAAATACCAGTTTCGATTTCGACGATCAAATCAACATGAGCGTAAGGGGAAAAATTGGAGATAAGGTCGACATGCAGGTAAACTACAATACCGAAGCGACTTTCGATTTTGAGAATGAAGTCAAATTAGACTACACTGGTAAGGAAGATGAAATTCTTCGAAAAATAGAAGCGGGTAACGTTTCTTTACCGCTAAATGGAACCCTTATTCAAGGTGGTACTAACCTGTTCGGGGTAAAAACCGAAATGCAATTTGGAAAGTTAAACATCACTACCATTGCTTCACAAAACAAAGGTGAATCGCAGGTGATTGAAACAGAAGGAGGGGCTCAGAAAACTTCGTTCGAAATAAAAGCTTCCGATTATGATCAGAACAGGCACTTTTTCCTTTCAAAATATTTCAGGGACAACTATAACAAAGCATTAAGCAAACTTCCAACAATCTCTTCGACTGTTGTTATCAACAAGGTTGAAGTTTGGATTACCAATACAAGCCAAAATTTTAACGACTCACGAGACGTTATTGCTTTTGTTGATTTAGGTGAACAAGAAGCGAATATCAGTAATGATATACCCGAATTTGGACCTGCTTCAGGGTTGGGGTATCCTGCCAATTTAATTCCTCACAACGATGCCAATTACCTTTTTCAGCAAATAAAAGAGAATTATTCGGGAATCCGTGAGTCGAAATTCATTTCGAAAACAATGGCTGGTTTGGAGGCAAGAGGTTTTACAAACGGCACATATTGGCAAAAAGTTGATCAGGCACGAAAACTAAGTGCATCAGAATATTTTATTAATGAAGAATTGGGTTTTATCTCTTTAAACTCACCGCTGAATAACGATGAAGTCCTGGCGATTGCATTCAATTTCACCATTGGAGATTCAACATATCAGGTTGGTGAATTCTCGAGCAATGTTACTGATTCAAAGCAAACGCTGATTTTAAAGATGTTGAAGGGTTACAGTATGTCGCCGAAACTTCCTACCTGGGATTTTATGATGAAGAACGTTTACAACCTGGGTGCCTATGACCTTTCATCCGAAGATTTTGATTTTAACGTGGTATATAAAAACGATTCGTCAGGTACTTATGTAAGCTCCTTGCCAGCCGATGAATTGAAAGACATTACCTTGCTCCGGGTGATGAACCTCGATAACCTGAATTCTCAACTCGATTATGCGCAAAGCGGTGATGGAATGTACGACTTCATCGAAGGGGTAACTGTTATCAGCCAGTCGGGCCGAATTATTTTTCCGGTTCTTGAGCCTTTCGGGTCAAACATTGCAAATCGCATTTCAGATGTAGCGCAGAAGAAAAAGTATGCCTTTACGTCGCTTTACGATAGCACAAAAGTCTTTGCTGAACAGGACGACCCTGACCATAACAAGTTCTACATGGTTGGTAGTTACAAAGGTTCTTCAAGCTCCGAAATTTCACTCAATACGTTTAATCTTGCGGCTGGATCTGTGGTTGTATATGCCGGGAGTACCAAGTTGGTCGAGAATGTGGATTATACGGTCGATTATGCATTGGGTAAAGTGAAGATCATCAATCAGTCGTATATCGATGCAGGTACTCCGATTCAGGTTTCGACCGAAAGCCAGGACTTGATCTCGATGCAACGAAAAACCATGGTTGGGAGCTACGCGAGCTTTGCCGCTTCTGAAAAATTAAATATTGGTGGAACACTTTTGTATATGAACGAAAGGCCCATTACCAATAAAGTTGACTTGGGCGAAGAGCCTGTGTCGAACCTTATGTTGGGTCTCGATTTTCAATACCACGACCAGTCGCAATTGCTGACCGACATTGTCAACCTGTTGCCTTTCTATGAATCGAAAACGAAATCAAGTTTCTCATTTGAAGGTGAAGTGGCCAAGCTTGTTACCGGAAACTCAAAGTCAACCGGGAATAATGTCTACATCGACGATTTTGAAGGAGTTGAAACATCTATTTCGATGTTGAGCGCTTATGGCTGGCAAATGGCTTCTACCCCACAGAAACAAACCTCTTTATTCCCCGAGACTGTAAGTTCAGACAGTTTGGGCTGGGGTTACAACAGGGCAAAGTTAGCATGGTATACCATTGATAGGATATTTACAGAGATGGGTTCCAGCACACCCGCGAATGTCAAGAAAGATCTTGATATGCGTTCGAATCATTACATGCGCGAGGTAATGATTCAAGAGATCTTTCCCGGGAAAGAACTAACCCCCGGATATTCATACCAAACGATTTTAAACCTTGCATACTTTCCTAAAGAAAAAGGTCCATATAATTTTGATACAAAGCCAAGCCATATTTCGAGTGGTATCAATACCGACGGAACATTAAAAGATCCCGATACTCGTTGGGGAGGTGTAATGCGCGAGATACAGAGCCCTGATTTTGAATCTTCAAATATAGAATACATCGAATTTTGGCTGCTTGATCCCTTTATATACAACAAAGAAACCACCAGCGGAGGTGATCTGTACTTTAATTTGGGTAATGTTTCTGAAGACATACTTAAAGATTCACGGAAGGCTTTTGAGAATGGCTTACCCATTTCTGCAAATGCAACTGATGTTGATACAACTGTTTGGGGAAGGGTTTCGACCGATCAGATGTTGAAACAGGCGTTTACCAATTCAGATGTCACAAGCCGATCTTTCCAGGATGTGGGATTCGACGGATTACGCGATGAGGATGAACAAACGTTCTTTAATAAATACCTCAGCAATATTGAGCAGATTGTCTCTGAAGATACCTATCAAAAAGTTCTTGAAGACCCTTCTTCCGATGATTTTCACTACTTCAAAGGCGATGATTATGATGAGCAGGGACTTTCAGTTATAGAGCGATACAAAAAATTCAATGGTGTTGATGGAAATTCTCCTGTGAATCAATCAAATGAAGCCAATTCAAGTACAACCGATCCTGATATTGAAGACCTGAACAGCGACAACACAATGAATGAAATTGAAGCGTACTATCAGTATCGGGTCAGTATGCGGCCCGAAGATATGGTGATAGGGCAGAATCACATTGTTGACAAAGTTACCAGAAAAGTTAAACTTGCGAATGGACAGGAAGAGTATGTGAGTTGGTACCAATTCAAGATTCCAATTCGAAAGGATCCTGAAAAAGTAGGTAATATTGATGGCTTTAAATCGATCAGATTTATGAGAATGTTTCTGAAAGATTTTTCCGATTCAGTTATTTTGCGTTTTGGTTCACTTGGCTTAATCCGGTCTGATTGGAGGGTGGAGACTTCAACCCTTGCCGAAACCGGAGCCGTACCATCAGGAAATGCCGAGTTTGAAATGACCTCAATCAATATTGAAGAAAATCAGGGTCGTAAGCCTATCAACTATATACTGCCTCCGGGCATTGAGCGTGAGACCGATCCTACGAGTACATCGCTGACATTGATGAACGAACAGTCGATGTTGCTAAAGGTTAAGGACATCGACCCGGGTATCACGCGTGCAGTTAAAAAAAGCATTGGCCTCGATATGAGGCAATACAAGAAATTAAAAATGGAAGTTCATGCCGAAGCCATTGAAGGATACCCTCTCAACGATTATGATCTTTCATTGGTCGTGCGCCTTGGAAGCGATTACGACAATTATTATGAATATGAAATTCCGTTGAAACTTACGCCTGTTCCGCCAACAACCTATGATGGAGATAGTGAGGCCGACCGTTTGAAGGTTTGGCCCGATGAAAACAGAATGAACATCGATTTATCTATTTTCCCTGAAGTGAAACTAAATCGAGACGAAAAAATAAGGAAAGCCGGGTCAACAACTACTCAGAGTAGCTTATATGAAGAGATTCATGAAGGCTATCAGGGCGATAAAAACACCATCAGGGTTAAAGGAAATCCAAGTCTCGGCGAGGTGGATGTCATGCACATTGGGATTAAGAGCCCCAAAAACAAAAACGTAGATCCCAAATCGGTTGAGGTATGGGTGAATGAGTTGCGTTTGAGCGATATTGAACAAAAAGGTGGATGGGCTTCCAGTGGTCGTATGTCGCTTCGTTTGGCCGATTTAGGAAATATTTCACTCTCCGGTCAGACCAAATCGGTTGGATGGGGAAGTATTAATCAAACGGCATCTCAGCGAAGCCTTGAGGATTCCTATCAATACGATTTGGCCGCCAATGTTGAGTTGGGTAAATTGTTGCCCGATAAAGTTGGTCTGCATTTGCCTGTGTATTACAATTTATCAAAGAGCATATCAAATCCCGAGTATAACCCATTAAGCTCGGATATAAAAATGTCAGATGCTTTGGCACTGATCGATAGTCCCGAAGAAAAGGATTATCTGAAAAGCATTTCTCAGGATGTAACTTCGCGTGAAAGTTTCACTGTTAATAATGTGACGCTTGAACCTGAACGTAAGAAAACGGATCGAAAAGCTTTACCCACCGACATTGAGAATTTTTCGGTTTCATATTCTAACAGCACACAGGAAGCACATAGTATTGATGTGGAAGAGTACGTTGCTAAAGTTCAAAAAGGATCTTTTGATTATAACTATTCGATTACTTCTCAGCCCTTTGAGCCATTTAAGAAAGTTAAGTTTCTCGATAATGATTTTCTGAGACTAATAAAAGAGTTCAATTTTTCTTATTTGCCTGAAATGATTTCATTCAGGACTGATTATCAGAAAAGTTACACTCAGAGAAAAGCAAGAGATAACTCTGGCATGGGGGTAGAACTTCCAAGAACAATACAGAAGGACTTTCTTTGGAATAGAAATTTCGATTTAAGATATAACATAACCCGAAACCTGAAATTCGATTTTTCAAATCAAAATGTAAACCGTGTCGATCAGTTAGATGGGGTTGAAGACCGTGAACTTTATCCCGATCTTTACAAAGAAATTCAGCAAGAGTTGTTGCAAAATCTTAAAAGTTTTGGACGACCGGTAAATTATGAACATTCGGTTGATATTCAGTATACAGTTCCTATTAACAGGTTGCCGTTACTTGACTTTACCTCGGCAAGGTTGACCTATCGCGGAACCTACGATTGGGTAGCAGGCCCCATATTAGCGCCTTCAGAAAATGAAATTGAAGTTGGAAACACCATTCGGAATGGGATGAATATCAATGCCAGTGGATCATTTAACATGTTGACGTTGTATAATAAGGTTCCCTATTTTAAAAAGGTCAATCAAAAATACCAGACGACTTCAAGGCGTTATGGTAGCAAAAATAAACCCGCCTCCCAGAAGAGTGGTGCCAAAGAAACGGTAGTTGCCAAGGAGGCTAAAACAAAGGAGGTTAAATTTAAAGAAAAGGGAGTTTCATTCAAAGCCGATATTCCAAAATCCATTTTTCACAAGCTGGGAACTGAAAAGGTTCAAATAGTCGTTTTAAGCAGCAAAGGCGATACCATTAAGGGTGAAGCGACCGTGGTTAACGAAAACAGGATCAATTTTAAAACGGCAAAAAGTGTAACCGGTGCCGAGGTTTTTGTTGTTGGAACGATCGATAATAGTGAGCCTCTCGCTAAGAAAATACTTGATAGAACGACTCGTGTTTTACTTGGTATCCGAAGCATTCGGGCTTCATATACTGAAACAGGTGGTACTGAAATGCCGGGATTCTTAGGCGAGCCTCAAGCTTTTCATTTTGGATCGCAGAGTTTTACAGCTCCCGGAAGTTCCGCCAGCTCACTTGCTCCGGGGTTACCATTCCTTATGGGCTGGCAAGATGAGAATTTTGCTTTGGTGGCAGCCAACAATGGGTGGATTTCGAAAGATACAACCATTACCAAACAGTTCCTTAATCAGAGAACCGGAACCTGGACTTTTGGAATGCAGGTTGAACCTTTCTCGAACATAAAAATTGACATTACAGGTACCCGGCGTGAAGCATCCAATAACAGTAGCTTTATAAAGTTTAACTCAACAACGGGTTCGTTCGATCAGTTAAGCAAAAAAGAAACCGGGAATTTTGATATGACAATTTTCACCCTTCGTACAGCATTTAGAGAGGGATTAAGCCGTGATTCACTCAATTCATCCGAACTATTTAATCAGTTCAAATCGAACCGTGCAATCATCATTGACAGGTTAAACAAACAAAGAGGTTTTGACGAGAATACGGGTTATTCAAAGAGCCCTTATGCGGGCGATACTGCCAAAGGTGTATCTGATGTCTCTTCTGATGTGATTATTCCTGCCCTTCTTGCAACTTATACTGGTATAAATCCATCGAATATTCCATTGACAGCTCGTCCGGGAATTGCCTGGATCAGGCCAAACTGGAGGATTAATTACAATGGCAATCCACAAGATATTAGTTGGATGAAGGATATTTTCACCTCGTTTAATCTTACACATAGCTATCGTTCGTCCTATAGTATCGGAAGCTTTGAAACCAACCTGGCCTATAACCCCGATGAAAATGGACTTAGCTGGGTACGAAGCCAGCTCGACGAGGAATCTTATTTTGTTCCAGAGCTGGATATCTCATCCGTAAATATTCAGGAAGATTTTAGCCCATTGATAAATATCGACGTGGCATTTGTCAACGATCTGAGTACCAATTTCGAGATCAACCGTACACGGAACTTAAATTTCAGTTTCTCGAATATGCAGCTGAGCGAGATGATTAAAAATGAATTCTCGGTAGGTGTTGGTTATCGTTTTACAGGTCTCGACATGATTATAAGAACAAAGAGAAAATCAGAAACGGTTTCAAACGATGTGAACATGCGGCTTGAACTTACCAGTAGCGATTATAAAACAACCTTTCGGAAGATTGAAGACACAAAAGGAATTCTTCAAAGTGGAACAAGGTTGTTCTCACTCGATTTTCAGGCTGATTACATGATTAGTGATAAACTTACCATTAAACTTTATTACAACTATAAACTCAGCGATCCACATAGTCCATCAGGTTCAGACGGATATAAACAGAAAGATACCAAATTTGGCCTTTCATTCAATTACTCGATCATGTAATTCCAAATTGCAAGTGGCTATTGGCTAACAGCTACTGGCTAACACAGCTATTGGCTAACAGCTACTGGCTAACACAGCTATTGGCTATCAGCTAAAAGCTTCCAGGTTTCCTGTTTTGTCTATCATCGGGCCTTTCCGTTCATCCCATTTGAGCGTGGCACATTCATATTGACGGTCGTGTTCAAAGTACAAGATGTAATTGTTCTCATAAGCTTCCCTGAGAAATGTTGCCTTTTCTTCCATCGACGTGACCGGATAAAGGTCATACGCCGAGATCCATTTCAGTGGGACATTGGCGGTCAAAGGTGTGAGGTCGGTTATATATGCAATCTTCCTTCCCCCGAATTCCAGCAACGGAACAATCATTCCGGGTGTGTGACCGTTGAAAATCCTGATTTCAAATCCGGGGACTAATTCATGTTCATCTTCAATCAAATGGAGTTGGCCACTTTCTTTGATGGGCATCAAATCGTTTTCAAAATAGGCGTCACCTTCACGCGGGTTTGGATTTAACGCGTTTTCCCATTGGGCTTTCGTACAATGGTAGGTTGCATTTGGAAATGTAACGACTGCTTCTTTTTTATCGTTGAATTTAGTGCCTCCGCCGCAGTGGTCCCAGTGCAAATGGGTATGTAACACATCGGTAATATGTTCGGGCTTGAAACCAGCCTGTTGAAGGGAATCAATTAAAAGGTGAGGGTTTTCAATCCCATTATTCTCAACAAATTTCCACGATAATTTCTCTCCGGCCCCGGTTTCAATCAATATTTTTCGGTCGCCCGATACAACCAGCAGGCAGCGCATGGCCAGCGTAATTAAATTCCGGTGGTCGGCTTTGATTTTTCGTTTCCATAACAATTTGGGAACACCTCCAAAAATTCCGCCCCCGTCGCATAAAAAATTCCCGGCATCGATGGTAAAGATTTGCATAGTTTCAATTTTCATTCAAAATAAAGAAATCCTTACGTAAAAGAGTATTCAATTTCACTATTTTTATCATCCTAAAACTTACAGAATGCACATTCATTTTATTGCCATCGGAGGAAGCGCTATGCACAACCTGGCCATAGCGTTACACAAAAAGGGTTATGAAATAACGGGTTCTGACGATGAAATTTTTGAACCATCGCGTTCACGTCTTGCCCATTATGGGTTGTTGCCCAAAAAAGAAGGTTGGCATCCTGAAATAATTTCAGCCAAGCCCGATATCATCATTCTGGGAATGCATGCGCATAACGATAATCCTGAATTGCTTCGGGCACAGCAGTTAGGTCTGAAAATATACTCCTATCCCGAGTATCTTTTTGAACAAACAAAAGACAAAACTCGCGTGGTAATTGGTGGTAGTCATGGCAAAACAACAACGACATCGATGGTGATGCATGTGTTGAAATATCATGGCATTGAGTTCGATTACATGGTCGGTGCTAATCTTGATGGCTTTGAAACCATGGTTGGGTTGAAGAGCAGTGCGAAAATAGCCATTTTTGAGGGCGATGAATACCTTTCGTCGCCAATCGATAAGCGCCCCAAATTTCATCATTACAAACCAAATATTGCTTTGTTGACAGGTATTGCTTGGGATCACATCAACGTCTTTCCTACGTTTGAAGGGTATGTTGAGCAGTTCAGGATTTTTGCAGGTATGATAGAACAAAAGGGTTCGCTAATTTATTACGATGGCGACGAATACTTAAACGCGATTGCACGAAACCTCCGTTCCGACGTTCGTCTTTTCCCATATCACACTCCCTCTTTTGAAATTGGTAAAAATCAGACGAGTTTAATTGTTGGTGAAAAGAGAGTTCATCTTGAGGTATTTGGGGAACATAATCTTCAAAATATTGCTGGGGCCAAGCAGGTATGCAATCAGTTGGGAATATCGTATGACCAGTTTTACGACGCAATTTCTTCATTCAAAGGTTCAGCCCGCCGATTGGAAGTTGTTGCAAAAAATAGAAACACTACCGTATTTTTCGATTTTGCCCATTCTCCCTCGAAGTTGAAAGCTACAACACGGGCTGTAAAAGACCAATTTCACCATCGCAATTTGGTTGCTGTTATGGAACTACATACATTCAGTAGTTTAAAAAAAGATTTTTTGCCGCAATATAAGGGTACTATGGAATGTGCCGATCAGGCGTTTATCTATTTCAATCCTCTCACAATCGAACATAAACGATTAGATCAAATCACGGTCGATGAGGTTGAAGAAGCTTTTGGAGGCAATAACATAGAAGTATTTATTGATTCGGATTTGTTGTTTACAGCCCTTGAAGGTATTGAGTGGAAAGGTAAAAATCTTCTGATTATGAGTTCCGGAAACTTCTCAGGTAAAAATATTAAAGAATTTGGACAATCCTTAATTCAATAATCCGCATATCATAAACGATCATTTCGGATATGTAAAACAACGGTTGGTTTTTATCGCTGTTGGTTTATTGTTTTCCGGGTTCAAAAGTGAGGCTTTAGAAATCTTTGTGTGAGTTTTCTGGTGAGCAGAATAAAATTCAAAACAATATTTATGTTGCACAACACTCTGATAATGGTTTGTTGCGAAACAGATGTCGGTAAAAGAAACATTAAATGAACTAATATTAAATTGTATGAAGTCTTTATTATCAATCATGTTTGTAGCTATTGTGTTTTTAACATCGTGTAATAAACAGCAAACTGGCTGGACAAAATGGCGCGGGCCAAATGGAGACGGTGTTTCAACTGAGACTGCCTGGGATGCCTCAAAACTCGACTCATCCAATATTCTTTGGAAAAAGAACATCGGTTTTGGACACTCGGCAATTGCAGTACAGGGAGAAAACTGTTATGCGACTGGTTGGAATGAGAAAATTTCCGATAAAGACACTATTGGAGAAGCGAACATTTATTGCTTCAATGTTTCGACGGGGAAAGAAGTTTGGAAATTTACTTACCAATCGAATGGAAGAAGCTTCCCGGGGCCGCGTTCAACCCCTGTTATTGATGGGAATAAACTTTATGCTATAAGCTGGGAAGGAAAACTCTTTTGTATCGATTCAAAGACCGGAAACCAAAATTGGATGACAAATCTTGTTGCTGATTCCATTTGCCTGGACGACCGTTGGGGTATTTGCCCATCGCCAGTTATTTATAAAAATTTGATTCTGCTCAATCTGAATAAAACAGGTTTGGCAATTGATAAAAATTCAGGTAAGGTTCTGTGGAACAGCGAACGAAAGAATTCGCACTATTCAACGGTTAAGCTCATTCAATTTCAAAATAAAACCGCCGGTGTTTTCATGTGCGACACTATTTTAAATATTGTTGATCCCGAATCAGGAAAGGTTTTGGCTAGTTTCTACAAAGATTCGGACAAGAGTATGGAAAAC
>Ga0209800_10000909_pt1 | contig 37122 bp, 49 predicted proteins | sample Higcelweek8metaG_FD_187174 | JGI IMG/M metagenome (GOLD analysis project Ga0209800, IMG submission 187174) | Freshwater pond sediment microbial communities from the University of Edinburgh, under environmental carbon perturbations - High... | ecosystem: Environmental > Aquatic > Freshwater >...
GAAATGGCCGTCCGACAATGCCATATATATACCGCGAATCTGGCGCAGTATGGCAGTCTTGACCCGCTGGAAGACGGAAAGCTCAAGCAGGATATGACGCTACTTGATGCGTATAATCATTACTGTAACTATAAGCATCCGGATGCCAATTTTTCGAACTGCTGGAATAAAAATTTCCGGTATCTCGAAAGTCGAAAACTGGTTGATATATCTAAATCGGAAATAAAGGCTCTACATGCTCAAATATCCGAAACGGCCCCGGTATCTGCAAATAGGGCGATCGCTTATCTCAAGGCGGTAATAAATCTCGTCATCAATGATGAGCTATACGAGGGCGGAAACCCAGCGGCGAAAATTACAATGAACAGAGAGGAGCCCAGGGTAAAGTATCTCATGCCATCGGAGGCCCCGCGTGTAATAGATGTGCTTGAGGATGCACGAAAGAGGGCACGGGCACGGGACAGCGCGGATGCTATGCTCCTGATGCTCTATCAGGGCCAGAGAAAGGGAAACGTGCTGGCGATGGAATGGAACGAGATCGATGAGGAAAACGTGTGGATCATCCCGAAAGAGAAGGCAAAGGCAAAAAAGGATATTGTGAGTCCGCTGGTAAAAGAATCCATCGATATTTTGAACGCGCGGAAAGGAAATGGCTCATCGTATGTTTTCCCGGCCAAAGATGATCCCCGGCGGCCGGTGCGAGATTGTAAGAAGCTGTGGAAAAAGGTATGTGCACTTTGCGGCGTGTCGGATATGCACATACACGACTTGCGGCACACGTCGGCAACCTATCAACTCCGGGAAGGCGCGGACATTGCGACGGTATCCGACAATCTCGGACATGCGGACATCGGGATCACAAAGCGAGTATACGCGCACGTCATGACCGATACGCAACGAGCAGCTCTCCAGAATGCGGCGGATGCGCTGAAAGGGCGTGGCGGGTAAAATTTATAATGATTATTTTTTTTGTGCCGGCGGGTCTTTGGGTGGAGGCGGCTTAGGAGCCATGGAAGGGAGTCCGGAATAACTAAAATTACCATTTTGTTTTTTTGGTTCTTTTTTTTTGTCTGACATGATTCACCTCACATAATTTTTTTAAAGAAAAAAGTCAAGAAAAAAGCAATAGAAAACAGTAACCCACTATAGAACATATAATAAATTAAATAATCTAACCAAATAATAGGTTTAGGACTTTCCTGATGGGCATTTTCAAATGCTTCTTTGCATTTTTCCAAGTAACACGAATTGATTTTATATGTTATGCCTCCTAAAATTCCAGATGCAAGAAAAAGAGAAAGACTAGAAACATATAGAAAAACAACAAGTGGAGTAAATAATGCAATACTATTGCTATTAAGCAAAATTGAAAGAACGGTTATAAGAACACCAATTCCGCCAAATGAAATATTAATATAAAATTTTGTTTCTTGAGATCGTGAATCAAACCAATAGTTAACCAGTTTTTCATAATAAATTGCACGATTGGTTTCATATTCGCGATTCGTTTTTTCATCGTTTTCCATTTTGGCTATCCCTAATTGTTATTTTCAATTTCCTCAATTTGCCCTTCTAGTATCTCAATACGTTCTTCTTGCGTAACAACAACATTCAAAAGATACGAAATGACCTCTTTTAATTTGCTTGTCACTGCATCATTAACATTGATCGTTTCAAGAAGTTTTTTAGCCTTGTCGATATCCCATTCAAAACTTGTTTTATACTCCATAATTTTCCCTATTATTTTTTGTATTTCGGCAACATCGCCAAAATAACACTCATTGTAGTGGCGGCATCTTCGGAGGTCATGCGGTCTATTAACGCATGGAGTTGAGTCTTTACATCAACCGATTCAACACCAGTTTCGGAATTAAACGTTATTTTCATTTTCGGTAGCAGGCGGAGAAATGCGGAAAGTTTCAAATCGCTTATTTGAGCTTTTCCATTGACAAGCAAAGAAACTTGTGATGGGCTAATTCCAATAATATCAGCAACTTTAACTTGTCCGCTCAATGCGACTTGTCGTTTTAATTCCGAAAGCACATAAGTAAAAATTGTGGAATGTGCATTTATATCAGGCTCAGGCAACGGATCAGCAACTGGCGGCGGTGTTACAAGATCGTCATCATGATATATGGATATTTCACTAATATTGACACGGAGAGCGGCGGCAATTTTTCGAATCGCCTGCCGTTTCGGGTTCCGACGTCCGCTTAACCACTGCGATAAAACAGAGCGTGAAGTTCCACATTTTTCAGCCGCTTCCGTAATAGTTAATCCGCGCCCATTGAGGATAGTGGAAACCTTTTCGCGATTGAAAGCATTTTCTTTCATGTCATTACTCCATTGTTGATATTGTACTGTCAAAGCGGTAACATTTCTACCACAATTATAAATATAACACGCATTTTATTAATTAACAGCTTGACACCGAAAAGGAAACATTTATATTAATAGAAACCAAAGATTGGAAAGGAGGATATCCATGAGAGGCGACAAAAAATACTCGATCCGGGTAAGAGTGAGCGAAAGCATGAAAGTTCGGATACAAGCGGAAATGTTAAAAAGGGATTGTTCCGAGGCAGAGGTGATTCGTCGATTGCTCAAAAAAAATTTGCAATCGAACGTGAGTTCGGCGAGGTCAATTATTAATAAATCAAACAAGGCGACGCAATACGCGTAACGAGAGGAGGGATTAATTACAAATGACACCCATGAAACAACTCAAGAATGACTTGCTTTCCGAAGTCATCAATTTATCCACGGGGGACGAAATCGAACTGGAGACGAAATTAAATCTCTGCAAGAAAATCATCTATGCGGAAGAAATTCCGGAAGGGAATGCCCCGATTGTTTTTGAAGCGATCGTAACGACATGGGATCAAAACACATTGATAGTCAATAAAAAAGAAACAGTAATTGTCTTCAAAGACCAAAGTTCTATTTCTCGTGCAAAAGATTTCTCCCCCGCATTGTATCCCGGAATGAATATTGTCATTAAAATGACCCCGTATTTATTCCACATTCAAGGGATTTATTCCGGAATGGCAGAATATCGAAAAGCCATCGAAAAAGAAAATAAATTTATGCTTACGCTTCTCGCCCACGCGATGAACATGAAAAAGACGTGAGGCGCGCCATGATGAATCAAAAGCACATCGAGGAAGAGCTTGCCGCCGCGGGTGTCCCGGAAGTCGTAAAGAAGACAAAAGCCGCCGAGGTAATCGGAATCTCCCTGGGGCGCATGTATGAAGAAATCGCCCGCGGGAATCTGCAACCAGGAATCGACCGTGGCGTCATGGCGCGCAGCGCGCTCGCCCTCTACATGGTCCAGAACCCGCGCATTTACGCGCGATTTTTAGAAAACAAAAACAGGATGGGAAAAGCATGATTCTGATTTCTCTTTGCATTGCCTTTGTCGGCTGGCTTCTGGTCTGCTGCTGGAAGATTACCCATATTGCAGCGAAAAACGCCTTGAACGAAGCCGAAAACGGGAATCTTGAACCCTTAAACACTTTAACAAGAACGGAAGGAGATTTGAAGTCATGAGCAAAATCACGATCCGGATCGAATGCGATTTCCGGGATGGTGAACTGAAAGCCATCACAGACGGGCTCTGGAGCAAAGCGGAAGAAAGCCTTCTTCGGATTCTCCGGCGATACGACAGAGGGGAAGGAGTCACAAAACGCACGATCAGTCAGCGCATGAGCCACAACACCAACTCGGAAGAAAGGACGGAAATCATCAAGCAGTTGATTCAGGAGGGAATTATCGAAATCGTCAATCATGCGGCCGCTGGTGAATTCGGCGCGCGCTATCGGGTCAGACCAAAGAAAAAGCTCTGAATACTGGCATATCCAGAGCCTCATACAAATAACGAACAACAGGAGGAATATACTCCTCCGGAAAGGAAATGTCAAATGGAAGAAAAAATCCTTGTCACGATCGATCTGGAAGCACTAACCAATCTCAAGACGAAGGCCAGTTGCTACGCGTTTTCTCAGCGCGAACTGGACCAGCTCAAAAAGGAAATCGTCGAACTCAAAAAAGAAAATCAAATCCTACAAGATTTGCTTGCCGAAAGCAAGACTCCTCAGCCTGCAAAGTAATCAACCGGGCACCGCCCATAAAAGAAGGTATCAAAAGAATGAACAACAAGCTCAAACTGGAACTCCAGTGCATCCTCACAATCGAAGAAAAGCTCGCCATTGGAAAGGCTCTTGCCGCCGCGCAGCAGAAGCAGTCTGAACTCAAACAGCGGATGAAGGAATCCGCCGCCCAGTATAAGGCGAACATCGAGTCGGAACAGAGCACAATCGACGAACAGGCACAGCGTCTCCAGCTCGGATACGAATATCGCCTGATCGAGTGCGAGGTTAAGTATCACACGCCCGAAGAAGGAAAGAAAACGGTCGTCCGCCTTGATACAGGAGTCGTGGAAACGGTTAAAAACATGACAAATGACGAACTTCAGGACCTCTTCATAAACGGGATCGGGAAGAAAGAAGACGAACACATTTTCATTTTCCGCGACAAGCGCCGGTGCCAGCTAGTCACGCCCGAAGAGTTCAAGACGCTTCAAGCGTCCGGAAAGTTCGCCAAGATCGGAGACGGATACACGGAAAAATCTCTCGTGGACGTAAAACCCGCAAAAATCGACATTGCGCTTGTCGTCTATTACGCCGGTGATACTTACGAGCTCTGGCAGTTCGAGAAAGCCGCCGAAACCAAAGCGTCCGCGTCTGGAAAGGCGGTGCAGAAATGAGCACATTCCCCGCTTGCATCATTCAGGAGCCGGAAGAGCAGTATCACGCCCGGAGTCGGGCCGCTGAATATCTTTCCAGCCATCGCCTCGCAGACTTCCGGCGGTCGCCGTATCGGTATTATGCCTCACTCACGAGCGAGGAGGAAACGCCGGACAAGCCGGAGTTTCTAATCGGACGCGCCGCGCATTGCCTGATTCTGGAGCGTATGGCCGCGTTTCAGGAGCGATACATAGTTTCCGATGGACCGACCAACGAACGGACCGGGAAACCTTACGGAAAGGACTCCAAGGCATATCATGACTGGCTTTCCGTCCAGCCGACGCGCAACATCATCAGCACGGCCGATTATGCGGAAATGCTCCTCATGCAAAAAAATGTTCTTGAGCACGAAGAAATTTACGCGCTGCTCGACGCCGGGCGCTACGGAGTCGCGGAGGGTGTTGTCCGCGCGGAAATCGAGGGCGTCCCGTGTCAAATCCGGATGGACTGGTTCGCGCCGGAGATCGGTATTATTGACCTCAAGACGTGCCGCGATATCGATTTCTTTTCGAAAGACGTCCGCGACTACGGCTATATCCTGCAAATGGCCTTTTACCGGGCCGTGCTGCGCGAGGCCACGGGCGGCGTGATCGCTCCGTGTCACCTCATCGCGGTGGACAAGACGGAATTTCATATCGCCGGGTATGGAATGATCCCGGAAGCCGAACTTGATTTCGCGGAAAAAATCAACATGGCCGCAATCCGCCGCTTGAAAGAGTGCTGCGAGAAAAACGAGTGGGCGACCGGCTACGAGCGTAAAATGGTTTTCACCATGAGCAACTACTAAGGAGATACAACATGTCACTTTTGAATCTGATTTCCAAAGGCAAAACTCCGAAGCCCCCGATTATCCTGCTGTATGGACAAGAGGGCGTTGGAAAGTCCACGTTTGCCGCCAAGGCGCCGGGCACGATTTTTATTCCGACCGAAGACGGACTGAATGAGATCGACTGCAATAAGTTCACAATCGCGAAGAATTACAATGAGTTCAAAGCCTACCTTGACTCGATTCAGACCGAACCGCACGAATTCCAGACGCTGGCCATCGACTCCATTTCCGCGACGGAACGAATGCTTTTTCGCCACATCTGCGAACGATACGGGGTTGACAACATCCTCGACGCAAAGGGCGGATACGGGAAGGGCTACAAGGAATATACTTCCGAGTGGCAGGAAATTTTCGACAAGATCGCCCGGATTCGCAATGAGCGCGGCATGAGCGTGATCCTTGTCGGGCACTGTGACCTCGTGCGTGTGTTCAGCTCACGGATCGGCCAGTATGACCAGTTCCAGCCTCGGCTCTACAAAAAGGCAATGGACATTCTGATCGAGTCCGCGGACGGCGTATTTTTCGCCACGCGGAAAGTTCGCGCGGAAAAGACCGACGCCGGGTTCGGGAAAGTCAACGTCCGGACGGTCGCCATCGGAGAAAATGGCGGCGAGCGGATTATGGTCACGGACGGCGGCGGAATCGACGGTCCACAGATTGCAAAACGCCGCTTTCAGCTTCCGGACGAATTGCCGCTTGACTGGAACGCCTTCATGGGCGCGTGGCGCGCGGTCTACGATGCAGAAGAGAACACCAAAAAAGAACTCAAAAAAGAGGAATAAAACATCATGGCAATATTTGATTACGACGATTCACAAATCAATCCGGCTGAAATTTTCGAGGCGCTCCCAGCCGGAAAATATCAAGCCTGTCTGACCGAATGTTCGGACAAGAAGCCCTGCAAAAACGGGAGCGGATATTTTCTGAAAATGACCTTTGAAATTCTGTCCGGCGAGTTCAAGGGACGGAAGATTTTCGGGCGGTTCAACCTCTGGCACTCGAACACGGAAACGCAGGAAATCGCCCGCCGGCAAGTCAAGGCGTTGAAAGTCGCCGTTGGCCTGCCGGACGCCGTGAATCCGCAGGATCTTTACAATCTCCCGCTCACGGTCAAAATCAAGGTTAAACCCGCAGACGGCGAATACGAGGCGTCCAACGAAATCGCTGGATTCGCCGCCAAGGAAACACCCGCTTACGCTGCGGCCGCCGCCGGAACCTCGCCCTCCGTTCCCGCGACGCCCGCCGCGCCTCCCTGGGCCGCGAAGAAGTGATTCCGAGAACTGAACTCGAACTTCCGGTAGCTGTATCTGAAAACAGTTACCGGAGGTTTGTCAAAGGTTTTTCGTATCCGATTATTTCCAAAGAGGGCCGGAAATATCACGATACGGTAAAAATGCGCTTCCAGCAGAGTGGGCAAGAAATGATTCATGGGCCGGTAAAAGTCATTGTGGAATATTACCCGCCTGACCGCCGCGCCCGTGACCTCGACAATCTGTTCAAGTGCCTTTTCGATTCGCTCGTCAAGGCTGGTTGTATCGAGGATGATTCCCAGATTATGGACATCGAGGCGCATAAGCGCGAGCCGTTGCCGCCCGCTGGATTGATTCATCTCGAAATTGAGGCAAAACCCTGTTAAAATGATGCACTTGAGAAATTACCAGCAAGAGGCGGTCAACGCCGTATATTGCCACATGCGAGCGAAAGAATCGAACTCGTGCGTGGTGATCCCGACCGGCGGCGGAAAAAGCCTGGTCATTGCAAAGATCGTGACGGATGCCGCCACGCTCTGGAATGGGCGTTGCCTGATCCTCGCACACGTCAAGGAACTTCTTGAGCAGAATGCGGCGAAAATTTCCGCACTCTGTCAGGAGCTCCGGATCGGGGTATATTCCGCTGGACTCGGATGCCGCGATACAGATGAGCAAGTCATTGTTGCCGGGATTCAGAGCGTCTATAACAAGGCTCCGGAGCTCGGCAGTTTCGACCTCATTTTGATCGACGAAGCGCACCTGATTCCGCCGGACGGGGAAGGGATGTATCGGACATTTCTTGAGGAGGCTGAAAAGCTGAATCCGAACGTCCGCATTATCGGCATGACCGCGACACCTTACCGCCTCAAAGGCGGGATCATCTGCAAGCCGGAAAATATCCTGAATGAGGTGTGCTATGAAATCAGCGTCCGCGAGCTGATCGTTGCCGGATTTTTGTCAAAGCTGAAATCCAAAAACGGAAAATGCAAAGCGGACCTTGAAAATCTGCACATTCGCGGCGGTGAATTCATCCCGGAAGAAATCGCCGAAAAGATGGACAATGACCGGCTTGTAAAGGATGCCTGTTCCGAGGTCGTGAAGCTGACAAATGAGCGTAAAAAAGTCCTGATTTTTGCGTCCAGCGTGTTGCATGCGCAGCACATCAAACAGGAGATCGAGACAAATTCCGGCGAGGAATGCGGGTTTGTCGTCGGGGACACGCCGAAGGAGGAACGCGCGGAAATCCTCGTCCGGTTCAAGGGCGAAAAAATCCCCGTTGACCTCTTCGGCGTCCAGAAAACAGAACTCAAATATCTGGTCAACGTCGGAGTGTTGACGACCGGATTCGACGCGCCCGCGATCGACTGCATTGTATTGCTCCGGCCGACGAACTCACCGGGGCTGTATTACCAGATGGTGGGGCGCGGGTTCCGCCTGTCTCCCGACACCGGAAAAACGGATTGCCTCGTATTGGATTACGGACAGAATATCATGCGGCATGGTCCGGTGGACATGATCCGGATCGAGGGGCGTTCCGGGCGCGCCGGACGCATGGCGCCGCCCATGCGTGAATGTCCGCAATGCCAGGCCGTTTTTATGGCGTCCTATACGACATGCCCGGATTGCGGTTATGAGTTTCCAAAATCGGAACTCAAGTTGAATCACGGGACACGCGCCGCCAGTGACGGGATTTTATCCGGCGAAAGTTCGGAAACGGAATACGACGTCAAGGAAACTTTTTATTCCGTTCACGAAAAACGGGGCGCGGAACCCGGCACTCCCCGAACGCTCCGGGTTGACTATCTGCTCGGATTCAACGATTTTCAATCCCAGTGGATTTGTCCGGAGCATACCGGCTGGGCGCGGAAGAAATTTGAAGCATGGTGGAAGGAACGCGCACCGGAAGGCGTCCCCATGCCTCAAGACGCAAAGGAGGCCTCCAGAATCGCAAATTTAGGGGCGTTGCGTGAACCTTTGCGGATTACGATTCGGACCATCGCGGGCAGCAAGTTTCCGGAAGTTGTGAAAGTAGAACTTTCGGAGACTCCACGCGGCGCGAACGGTCAGAAAGTGAAAGAGGCTCTCCCGGAGGGCGTCACAGCGCAAGGAGACATCAAGACGGAAGAGGATGCCTTGCGCTATGCCGACCACGTAGGAGCGGAATACAGGTATCAGGCGCGCCAGTCCGGATACATCGATCCGGACGACGCGGAGGAACGGCGGGCAATCGTAGAGGCCGACAAGGGCGGCGCGATTGATCCGCACGAACAAACTGAAGATGATATACCATTTTGAGAGGGATTTTGAGTATGAAAATTTTCCGTTTTTTTGATTTATTCTGCGGTGCCGGCGGTGCAACGACCGGCATGATTCAAACGCTCAATGAAGCGAATATCAAATATGATGGACGGGTTTACAATCATTGGGACATTGCCATAGAAACGCAACGCCTCAATCATCCTGAGGTCGTTGACCGTGACGGCCTTGCTTCCTGTAACGACATCAAGAATGTTTTGCCGGACAGAATGTTCCTGGATGAATCCCGCGAAATTGATGTTGGCTGGGCCTCTCCGAGCTGTACACATTTCTCCGCGGCGGCTGGCGATGTCCCGAAGTCTGAGCAACTTCGGGAACAGCCGGAAATGCTGCTTCCTTTCATGCGCCTCACGCGGACAAAGAAATTTTTTATCGAGAATGTAAAACAGTTGCTCACATGGGGGCCTTTACTGGACAAAGATACTTACTACAAAGGAAAACTTTACAAGGTCAGTCAACCAGATCCGCGTAAGAAAAGCCTTTTTTTCAATGATTGGTATCGATCGATCAAATGCAGCGGTTATCGGATGGAGTGGGCACTTCTCAACGCGGCAGACTATGGGGCAAATACGAATCGGGAACGTCTGATTATTCAGTGTGTCCGCAAATCAAGCGGGTTGCCGATCACATGGCCGGAGCCGACTCACGCAAGAATACCGGGACTTTTCCATGAGCTGCCCTGGCGGTCCGCTGCGGAAATTATAGACTGGAACGACCTTGGTAAAAGTATTTATGACCGTGAAAAACCTTTGAAAGAAAACACATTGCGGAGAATAGAATGCGGGATTCGGAAATTCTTGGGGGAGTGGGCAGAACCATTCATTATTGTGCTGCGTGGAACAACACAAATCCATATAAACGCATCTGCGGTTCCCGTAACAGTTCCATTGCGAACAATTACCACAGGAGGAAATCATTTCGGTTTAGTGCGCCCGTTTTTCACAAGATACAATGGCGGGGACACTCGTGTTCATGATCCGGAAAATCCTTTGCCTGTGATTGATTGCGGAAACCGATATGGAATTGTGAGTCCGTTATTTATTCCGCAACATGGTGATGGCACGGTCAAGCCTGTCAGTATGCCGCTCTCGACAATCGCGACAACCGGCAGTATTTCAATGGTGACTCCTCTTATGGTGGAATACTACGGGAATGGGCGTGTCCTTCCCACCTCTGAGCCAGTTCCTGTGATTCCTACAAAAGACCGTTTCGGATTGCTTCAAGGGCGAATCCTGACTTTGCCGGATGGATCGGCATACAAATTGGATATTTTTTACCGGATGTTCAAGGCTTCCGAACTGGCGGCAGCGAGTTCTTTTCCGGATGATTTCAAGTTTGCCGGGAACGACACGGAAATCAAAAAGCAAATTGGAAACGCGGTCCCTCCTGTCATGGCTAAAGCGCTTATGCTTGAGCATCTTAAAAGAGTGGCGTAAAAAAAAGGTGAAGTATGAAGTTTATTTTTCCATCAGTAATTATTTCTCTCAACGTCGCGGCCGGAATCGTCTATCTCTGTCAAGGAGACTGGAAACACGCCATTTATTGGACTTCCGCCGCCGTACTGACCGCAACCGTAACTTTTTGAAATGAGGTGAAGCATGAGAAAATTAGGTGAAATTCTTGACATGGTCCAAAAGGGACAGAAACCGGAATACGACGAATTGAGATTTGCTCTTGAGACAATGAGGAATCTTTCGTCCTTTGATTTAATGGCTCTTCAAAAGCTGGCAAGCGCAGAGAATGAAGGAAAGAAACCCATATTGGGATCAAGTGCAATGTGGCAGTTCGGCGAACGGATGAACCGGAACAAAAAGGCTTACGAAAAGTCTCCGGATGAATGGCTCGGATGGGATAATAATCCTGACAATCCGGAATATCAAAAACGTATCGCCACATCTCAAAAAATTTTCCAGCATTTCTTGAACAAGGTGAATCATGAACGCTCTTGAAATCGAACACGTCATCAATCAAGCAATCTGGCGTAGCGGGCACAGCGAAAAGTCATTTTCAAAGGCCGCCGGAATCGGAGTAAATACGTTGAATCATTTTCACAACACAAAAAACCTCAGGCTCAATACGCTGATTTTGATTTGCGATACGCTCGGGCTTGAGGTTGTGGTTAGGAGGGAGAAGGGGAAATGATCCGTTTTCATAATATCGACTGCATGGATTTCATGCGTGAACAGCCGGACAAAGCGTTCAATTTGGCAATCGTCGATCCGCCATATTTTTCAGGTCCCGAAAAACTCGGATTCTATGGGGAAAGAACCTCAAAAACAGGAGTATTCAGGAAGGCGTATAAGAAATTCGGACAATGGAATGTTCCTGGCCAAGAATATTTTGAAGAACTGTTCAGGGTTTCGAAAAATACCATTATATTCGGTATCAATTATTACGGAATTTTGAATCCGGGTCCCGGACGGATCGTATGGGATAAATGCAATGATTCCAGTTCCTTTTCTGACTGCGAAATAGCATACTGTTCCATGCACGATTCCGTAAGAATATTCCGCTACATGTGGAATGGTATGCTGCAGGGGAAATCCATTGCGGAAGGAATTATACCGCACGGAAACAAACGCATGAATGAAAAGCGTATCCATCCCACACAAAAGCCCGTTGCCCTTTATCGTTGGATTTTTCAAACATATTGGAAGTCGGGATGGAAGGTTCTGGACACGCACGGCGGAAGCATGAGCATTGCCATTGCCGCGCATACCGCGGGGGCGGAACTCGACATCTGCGAAATCGACAAGGATTATTTTGCGATGGGAAAACAGCGTGTTGAGGAATATACGAAACAGGGGCAATTTGACTTTGGAGGCAATAAAACATGATTGACAAAAACGAGGTCGTTTCCGCGTTGCGGGCCATCTTCCGCGACGGGGACGTTTTTGAGGTCCGCATACTGGACGCCGCAACCGTTACCGTCCGGCACCCGCACACGGTTTCCGGGTATTACGATTATGAGCATATAGACCAGGTCGCGGAAGACATTGGTAAGATCGTCCGCGATTATCGCGGCGTCTACTACACGCCGAACCCGGTAAATCCGGCTCTCTTGGGCCGCGCTGCGAACCGGCTACGGGACTGCACCGGAAAATCTGACCTGACGACCAATGACAAGGATATACCCGCGCGCCGGTGGCTGCTGATTGACTGCGACGCGATCCGGCCGTCGGGAATATCGTCCAGCGAGGAAGAGCATGACGCCGCGCGCGAAAAAGCCGACGAAATCCGCGCAGGGCTGGCTTCCATGGGGTTCCCCGCTCCTCTGCTGATCGATTCCGGCAATGGCGCGCAGCTCATGTATCGGATTGATATTTCGGCGGACGACGGAAAACTCATTGAGTCAATACTCAAACAACTTCAGGCGTGCAACAGTCAGGCGGTCAATGTGGACGGGACCGTATTCAACCCCGCGCGGATCTGGCGGCTCCCCGGATCAATGAACTGCAAGGGGGACAACATTCCGGGGCGTCCGCACCGGCAAGCGCACATTGTTTCCCGTCCGGATACTCTGGAGGTCGTTCCGGTAGAACTGCTCCGGACGGCGGCCGGAATCGTGGACACCCCGGAGCCCGTGACCGTTCCGGAGCGGACGCCGGCGCCGGCGAACTTTCCGAGTGTCGAACTCCCGGAGCCGGAATATATGGAAGTCAGGGAAGAATTTGAGCTTGACTCATGGATAAGACAGTATTGCCCGGACGCCGAAGGCCCGGAGCCGTGGCGCGATGCCCGTAAGTGGATTTTTCCAGTCTGCCCGTTCAACGGCGAACACCGGAACCGTTCGGCAATCATCACACAACAGGCAAACGGAGCAATCGGTTTTTTGTGTCATCATGACGGATGCCGCGGGAATGACTGGTCAAAACTTCGGGAACTCAAAGAACCCGGATACCTCGAAAGAAAGGTGGAACGCGAAAACGCGAAACGCGCGAAGCTGGCCGCGTCTCAACCGTTACCCGTGGCAAATGTCGTGAAAACCGAAGAATGCGAACCGGAAGTAGCGCCGGAGCCAACGCCTTGGCGGGACGTGACGACCGACGACATCCGCGGCGCGATTGACGGAACACTGCTCGGAGAAATGGCCGCGCTGTATTCCAGCGTGACGGTTCCGCCGTTGCCTTTGGAGGCGGCATTGCTCAAAGCAATCGTAACAGCCGGATGCGCCTTGTCCGGGCAGGGCGCGCCGGAAACCGCAAAGCCGGAGTTTCCGCCCATGGGCGCGCGGGCGGCACGTCTCCAGATCAACACGGCCGCCGGTCAGGTATGCAACGTTTATGCCGTCCTCGCGGCAAATTCGGCGTCCGGAAAGGACATCGGGAATCTCCTCGACACGGTGACAACCTCCCACGGCTGGAACATTGGCACGTCCGGAAGTGCGGAAGGAATCGCGGAAGCCTTGAAGGTGTGTCCGAATGGCCTGATTTCCATATCGGAGTTTGTGAACTGGCTGGATGAAAAGCACTGGCAGCACAAGGCAACCTCATTTTTGACAGAGGCTTTCAGCAAAGGCTTCTTCCGGCATAATTTCAGCAGCCGGAGCGGCAAGGGCGGAATCTCCGAATGTGACTACTGCTATCCGAACATTATAGCGAATATCCAGCCGGAAGTTTTTGAAAACGTCGTCAGGAAACAGGATATAGCTTCCGGTTTCATGGGGCGCTTCATTTACTGCCGGATGCCGGAGTTCTTTGGAGACCCTGCCAGGATCAACGCAAAGCTCATTATTGAGCGTTTCAACGAGATTCTCAAGGCATTCACACGCAAACATGGAGTCGTCGAAGTCCCGGAAGGATACGGGCGTGACCTTTCCGGTATATTTAAGCAGTATTCTCCCGAAAAACTCCATCCCTCATGGCGTCGCCTGGTCAATGAATACATGCCACGTTTCGCGGTTATGCTCTCGCTCAATCATAGTGCGCAATCGCAGGGCGATTTTGTCATGTTGGAAGATAAGCACTGGCGTGCCGCCGAACTCATGGTCAAATACTTTTTTGGACATGCGGAAAACATGCTCATGCAGGTAGAGGATGAAACGCAGAGTTCACGAATTCAAGAAAAAGTCATGCGCCGGATTGTCCGGATCATTCAGCGATACGACAAGGGCGACGGAATCACAACAAAGATCATTTCCCGCAATGCAAACCACACGGGTACGAATGCGCAGCAACGCCGGGAAATTCTCCGGGAAATGGTGGAACGTGGAATTGTCTCAACCACAGAAGAAAACTTTTCAGACGGAGCGAAATACAGAATCAAAAACTTGCCGCCGGGGTGGTGAAATGGGGGTTAGACAAGGGGTTAGTAAAGGTTCGACAAATTGGATAAATTTTACTAACCCCCCAAAGGGAAAAGTTACTAACCTTACTAACCTTTACTAACCCCCTGTCTAACCCTTAACTATCTCAAATACAACAATATAAATATGGGTTAGTAAGGTTAGTAAGTATATATAGGTGTGAAAACAGGGTAAAAAGAGGCTTCAGGGGGTCGCGCGCGTGAGGGATTACCAACCAATGAAAGGGGTATCATGGATACAAGAAAACTGAAAGAGCTGGCCGAGTCGCTCGGATGGGACACAAAGGAACTCTACAAAGAACTCAGGGCAGAAGCAGTCACAGAAACCGATCTGTCAAACTTTGGGCGCATACTCAAAGACTTGCGGGAAATTGAAAAGCTCAATCGCATACGCTATAACCTCATGCTTGAGTTGCTGATTGAGCCGACTGCCAGTTATGAGGCAATTGGAAAACGGGTAGGGTTTGGTAAGAGTCGCAAGTGTCGGGCTATTGTCCATTGGCATGTCAAAGAGTTGTCTACGTCCTACCCATGGATACGCGAGCTTATGGCACGCAAGGCAACAACTTATCATCACTCAAGACGCAATGAGGTCCCGGCATGAAAGTGACGGAAATATGACGGAAGGGGCCTATGTGACGCACCCTGATGGGGAGGGGGCGAGGGGGTCGAGGAAGGTCGGAAGGGCCTCCCCCCCCTGGATGGGTCCTTTTTGGCGCGAAAGCGCGAAAATCCACCTAGGCGACACCTCGCAACACTAACACTGTAACGGAAATTGGGACATTATGACGCAAAAACGAGACAATAGCATTGACCGCGTCCACAAGCATCGTGAAAAGAAGCGTGTAGTGGACATTACCCCGCGGAAGCGGACAACTTCCAGCCGGTTATCTCTCTGGTCCTGGGGACAGAAATATTGCAAGGCGAAATTTACGAAAGCCCCGTCGGAACATCATAAAAAGTTTGTGGACAAGCTGGAGGTAACGATCCGGAACGGCGGAAACTTCGCGTTTGCGTTTCCGCGCGGGTCTGCAAAAACGACATGGCTCCGGATTGGGTGCGTCTGGTGCATGTGTGAAGCGGTGCAGCCATACATCATGTTCATTGCTGGGTCCGGTGCGGAAGCCCGGAGCAACCTTGCAAAGATCAAGACGGAATTTGAAACGAATGATATGCTTCTGGAGGATTATCCGCAGATGATTGCTCCGATCCGCGCGATTCGCGGCGTTCCCCAGCGTGCGCGAATGATGCAGGATGCCGCCGGAAACTGCTTTGCGTTTGAGTGGAAGGCGGAGCGCATCCGGATGCCGAATGTTTCGGGTGTCAAGTCTGCCGGATACATTATTGACACATGCGGGATTGACGGCCATATCCGCGGGAAAAATGAAACGCTTCCGGACGGGACCAGCATCCGGCCTTGTGTTGTGCTGCTGGACGATCCGCAGAAACGCGAAGACGCAAAGTCTCCGCCAACAGTAAAAAAAATTATGGAGATTATTTCCGGTGATGTTCTGGGGCTTGCCGGACCGGGAGAAACGATTGCCGCCATGGTAGCCGGGACGATCATTGAACGCGGGGATGTAATGGACCAGCTGACGGATCGAAGGGAGAACCCCAGCTGGCACGGCGTCCGGGTGTCGATGCTGGAAAATCGCGCGGATAAGGAAAAAAAACTGTGGCTCGGAGAGTATGCCAGTCTCCGGCGCGAGAGCCAGCGGAACAAGGAGGAAATTCCGCTGGCGGCCAATCGTTTTTACCGGGCCAACCGGAAAGAAATGGACGCAGGTGCAAAGATATACTGGAAGGCGCGTTATCTGAAAAGCAAGGGGGAGATTTCCGCGATCCAGCACGCTTATAACTTCCTGATTGACAAGGGCGAAAAGGTGTTTGCGGCGGAGTATCAGAATGAACCGATTTCCGAAAGCACGGTTGTTTTCTCCCTGACGCCGGAGCGCGTCTACTCCAAGCAAAACGGCAAGCCGGTTATGATTATGCCATCGCTTCCGGTGACGATCACCGCCGGAATTGACTTGAACCGCTATGGTCTTACGTGGAATCTTATTGCTACGACGCTGGACATGGCTTCTTCCGTGCTGGCTTACGGGGTGCATGTCCCCGCGGGACAGGAGAAAATTTACGAGGGGGCCGGGAACAAGCGTAGCGAGGCGGAGGAATTGGCCTTTTACAATGCTCTGACGGACCTTTGCAAACGCTTTTCCGAACTAAAATTCGTGGATTTTCAGAATCATCCGGCGCGGATTAGGCGCATAGGAATTGACGCCGGATACCTGTATTCCGTTGTTCGTCGGTTTACGGCGACGAATATGCAGTTTCCTTTCGAATTGATCCCCACCCGCGGCCGAGCAGCGGCGCAGTTCCGTCCGTCAGGCGCGAACGTCCAGCGGATCGGAAAGGATTGGATCATCATCAATGACCAATTCGGGGCGCTGACGGTCTATAATTCCGACTTGTGGACGGAATCCACGCAGACCGGATTTACATTGCCGTTCGGCGCACCCGGGGAAATCGAACTCTGGGGAAACCGGCCCGCGGATCATATCGAGTATGCAACCCAGCTTTGCAATCAGACGCTTGCGGAAAAACTCAAAGGAGAAAAGGGTATCTACTACAAATGGACCACCGAAGGGAGAAACGATTATCTCGATGCCTTGACAATCGCGCGTGTTATGGCGTCCCTGGGAGGTGCGGACGTTCTGCACCAGACGCTCCAAAAGCCGGAACCTGTGCAAAATCAAAAAAAGGATGATTTAAAAGACAAGCCGACAGTCCCGGCTCCGCAAGTTTCTTATGATCCCTTGAACTTTTGACAAGACTTTGACATCTCTCCATGATAAAAGGAGTTTTATCATGGCGGTAAAAACAGCGAAGGAAATTTACGAGGCGGCGGAAGCGGCCATCTATGAGCTTCTCGTGGATGGAAAGGCTTCCGCCTCTTTTAATGGCCGGTCCTATACGGCTCTTGATATCGACAAACTCAAGTCCGTTTCCGATTTTTACCGTGATCGTGCGATTGCAAACGGGGAAATTCAGGCGGATGCGAGGACTCAAAAGGTGTCTGTCTCATACGCCAACATTCCCAGAGGGCCGGAACAATGGTGAATCAGGTAAAACAGGCTATTGCCCGTTGGGCTTACCGTGCGCTTGTGCAGTCACCCTCCCGTCCGCTTCCGAACCCGTCGATTGTCACCGTGGATGAAGCGCTTTCCGGAGGAAAACGAAAACTCTCCTGGGCGCTGACCCGCGATCTGGAACAAAATTTTATTGTCGTTGGCTGGGCGGTGAACCAGCACCTTTCCTACACATCATCTTTCAGTTTTCAGGCGCGGACACCGGACATGGCGTTCAATTCTTATCTGGAAGAATATTGTTACGAACGCTTTGGAAAAAATAAGATTGACATTGCCGGGCGCATGTCCCTTGACACGATCTGCCGGGCGTTCATGGCCTCCAAAATCTGGGACGGTGACGCGGCGATCATCAAGACAAACCGCGGGATGCTTCAGCTTCTGGAAGCGTGGCAAATTGCCAACATGCCCGGCTCCCCGTCGAACGTAACGGGAAACGGTCTCGTGTTGGATAAACACGGGCGCGCAGTGAAATACGCGGTTTGCGTAAAAGATAAGTCCGGATCACGCTTTGAAAGCCTCGTAGACGCGGAAAATATGGTTTTCGACGGCTATTTTATCAAGGCGAACCAGACGCGCGGCGTGTCTCCGCTCATGCCGGTTATCAATTCCGCGCGTGACGTGATGGACGCGGAAAGTTATTATCTCTTGAAAGCCAAGATTGCGGCCATGTTCGGGATTGTGATTTACCGCGATCACGGCAAAAAGGGCGCGTATGACTTTGGTTATGAAAATACTTCCACGGAAGAAACCAAGCCGAAGCTGGATTATGAAATTCGTCCGGGCTTGAAGCTGGAGCTGGAGAAGGATGAAAAGGCCCAGTTTTTGGAGTCGAATACCCCGCCGATGGAATTTCTGAACTTTGCAACGTTCCTTTTAAGGCAGATTCTTTGCTCGCTCAATATTCCTTACACGATGTATGACTCCTCCAGCGGCAACTATTCCGCATCCCGTTCCGACCTCAACCGGTATAAAAACGCTACGTCTGACGAACGCGCCAAGATGTTGGCCGTCTATGACGACATTACTGATTTTATCCTCCGTTACGATATTCTTTCCGGAGCCTTGAAGCTCCCGCGCGGAATGACGTATGAGTCCGTCAACTGGGAGTGGATTCCGACGGCCTCTTTCGTTATTGACATTCCGGCGGAAGTTGATTCCCGGATCAAACTGCTGGAAAAGGGGTTGACCACCCGCGCGAATATTTCTAAGGAACTCGGGACCGGAAATTTCTTCCGGAACGCGGACGCGCTGGCGGCGGAGGAAAAATATCTCAAGGAAAAGGGCGTGACGGTTTCGGTTGCCAGTCCCGGAGCACCGACGACCACGCAGAAAGATGAATCCGATTTGACATCTCAACAAGATAAAAAGGAGTGATGTTATGCCGATCCCCGAAAAATTCAAAGCCGCTCCGCCCGCCGCCGCTATGCGGCTGGTGGCTTCCGATCCCGTGCAGTTGTCCGAAAAGCCAGATGCCGCCGGGAAAAGCATGAAGGTGCATATCAAGGCACGCTCGAAAATGAGCGTTGATAGTTTCTGGTTCGGAAAAATGACGCATGATTTTTCCACTATGTCCATGCCGCCCCGGCTGGCCATTGACGACTCGCACGGAAATGAAATCGGTTATGGCCGTCCGTATCTGACCGAATGGGGCGTTGAGATTGACGCCACGATCATTCCGAACGCGGATAATCCGACGCATGAGGCGAACCGGATCATTTACAACCTGTCCAATGATATTCCCCAGCAGGCCAGCATCGATTTTTCCGGGGCGTTTGACATCGAAGTCGTCAGTGAAAGGCAGTTTGCCGAGGTCAACGGCCAGAAGTTTGAAGGCCCCGGCGTCATCTTTCGGAACTGGTCGCTCCGATCTTGCGCAATCTGCAAAGAGGGCGTGGACCCGAATACGTCTTCGACTCTTTTGAGCCAGGGACAGACTCCCGCCCCGCGCAATGTGACCGAGGCAAAATTCGTGCTTTCCGAACCGCCGATTGCCGCGCAGCTCACCCAGACTCCGGCGAATACCACCGAAACAAATTCCGCCGCTGGCGCAGAGGGAAACCAGCCCGCGACGGGACTCACCAATACGGGCGCAGACACTCCGGAACAGCCCGCACCGGCACCCGCTCCGGCTCCGGAACATGCGGAAGACAGCGACAAACTCGCGCTGGAAACCAAGGTAAAAACGCTGGAACAGGAAAACAATGAGCTGAAACAGAAACTTTCCGCTCTGCCTCCCGCCGGCGCGCCGCCTGTTTCCATGTCGGAGCCGTCGAAGTCGAAAGAAGAACTCTGGAAGCAGTATTCGACGCTTTCCGCGTCTGATAAAACGCTCTTCTGGAGAGAACACAGGAACGAAATGAAATCCAAATAAGGAGTATGAATTATGCCCGGTAATACGCTTCAAAATGTCTCTCTCGCCGAAATTTCCCAGCGTTCGCTTGAAACGCTGGTGAATGTTCTTCCCGCCTTTGATGTTTTTTCCAAAGATTTCAGCGATGAAATCGCGGTCGCTGGGCAGTCTGTTACGACTCACCTCGCCGGACAGCCGACTTCTGGCACGATTGGGGCGGGTGGATATGCCGCCGCCGCACAAGATGCGAGCCTGACCTCCCGGACGGTTTCGATCGGTGATCCCGAGGGGCTTGTTTTGGGCTTTACGGATTCCGAATGGAGCAAGTCCAATATCGACCTCATGGAGCGGTTTATTTCTCCTGGAATCAATGCCATTGCCGCCGGAATGATCACCAAGGTTCTGGCTCTCGTGACCGCCGGAAACTTCGCGAACTACAAAGCGTTTGTGGACGCTTTCGACGCAGATTCCCTCACGGACGTCGGAGAGCAGCTGACTACCCAGAAAGTGGGGCTTTCCCGTGGCTGTATCCTTAATCCGACGCTCTACACGAAGCTTCTGAAAGACTCGGCCGTCAAGAACGCGTCCGCCTACAACGGAGACAACGTGATCAAATACGGGCGGATTAACCAGCTGGCCGGGTTCAGTCCCATCATTCAGTACAACGCCATGCCGGAAGGACTGAACGGTTTTGCCGGCGGCAAAGAAGGGTTGATCGTCGTTTCGCGCGTTCCTGCCGTGCCCGAGACCTTCCCGGGAGAAATTGAGACCGTGACCGACCCGGACACCGGATTTACCATCCAGCTCCGCAAGTGGTATTCTGCTGACCTCGGCAAGTATTTCCTCGCAATGGTCATCATGACCGGCGCGGCCGTCGGAAATGCGGGCCAGATTTGCCGGATCACCTACTCAGTGACTCCGCCCGCGGGGTAATCCATGAACCCGTTTTCGAGTGACAGGTTTCTTTCGGACGCCTACTTTTCGGAGACGGTAACGATTGCGGGGACTTCGGTCCCCGCCGTTGTGACTGAATCCGAAGCGGTGGCGACGGCTGGCGCTTTCTCCTCGAAAACGGGGACATGGAAACAGGTTTCGATCAAAGAAAATGCTCTTGAAACAGTTCCGACCGCCGGAGATGAAGTTGTAATCAAGGGGAAGACTTACAAGATTCAGCCCTTTCCGCGTATGGACGGCGATATGATCGTGTTCAATGTCTTCGCTGACCAGAGGTTCAAAAAGTGATTACTTTCGAGACAAACGCCCCGGAAATCGGGAAAGAACTTGAACGGCTCCGCACGGAATTTCCAAAAGAGTTTCGGCGGGGCATGTCCACGCTCGGAATTGCGTTCCGGGGGCGGATCAAAAAGGCGTTGAAACAGGGTTTGACTCCGGACGGTTCCGTTCCGGAGTTGGCCGCTTTGACGTTGGCGCTCCGGAAGGTGCGCGGACAGAAGGTCAAAGGCCATGGAGGTAAACTTCAGGATGCCTTGCGCTATAAGGTCACTGGACGCGGCGCGGAAATAACGATGATGGTAGGTTTTACGGCTTCCCAGACAGCGGCCAAAGCCTCCCAGCATCTCCAGGAGTCCGGGCAGAAAACTTTCACGCCGGAACAAAAACGCTGGCTCATTGGGCTTCTGATCCGTGCCAAAGAGGATAAAAACAGCATTCTGGAGACTGCTGTGCGTCAAGTGTTGCGTGTTGGGTATCTCAAGCCGTCCCGTTCGTTTGTCGCTCCGTTTGAGCCCATGCTGGCGGCGGATGCGCCCCGGATCGTTAAGGGGCGTATTGATTCGATCATCAGAAAGGCGGGTAGAAAATGATTTTTGAGCATCTGGAAGCAATCGCAAAAGTCCTGAAAGAGAACAAACCGGATTCCGAAGTTCGGATCGGGACGGATAAGTCAATCCCGTTTGAGGTTGATTCCGCGCCGTTTATTATGATTTCTCCGGGAACGTCCGGGGCGTCGATTGCTGAAACCGATAATGCCGACGAATTTTCCGTCAATATCGACTTCGGAATCGTGGATGAATCGAGTTCGGAAAATGAGGATGGCGTTCTCGTTTTTTCTGGTGTCAATGCGCTTGATGTGCTGGCCGGATCGATCCGGGAGGCGCTGCTCGGCGCGGTCGATGGTTTTTATCTCTCACAGTGCGGATTTTTTACGTATGATGAACAGTTTCCGCTTTTTGTCGGAAATCTGTCTCTGGTTTTTAAAAATGAAGGTTTTCTCTAACTCAAAAGGAGGCATATTATGTTTGCAAAAGCGGTTGTGAAATGGGGCGAAGATGCCGTGAAGGTTTACGACGCGAACGATTACGGAGAGACCGCCGAACTGATCGACGATACAAATCTCGCCTCGACGAACAAAGAGTACGTTGCGTCTGATCTGCATGACTCGGACGAAATTTCCTTGCAGGTGCAGGAGTCGGATGCTGCCAAGTTCGTCGTCGGGACTACCAAAGTGGTTACGATCACCTATGATGCGGCCACGGGGAAAACTCCGTCCACATTCTCCGCGATCGTATCCAAAAGGGCGGCTCTTGCGCTCAAGCGCGGGGACCGTATGATCCGGGAAATCACCCTTAAGCCGATTCTGCCCGTTGTCGTGGCGCCGTAAGGAGGTATGAAGATGTTGACGAAAGAACAGATTCTTGCCGCGATTGACTCGAAAATCGAGAAGGTCCCCGTCCCCGAATGGGGCGGGGACGTCTATGTAAAAACAATGACCGGAAAGGACCGCGACGCGGTTGATTCGCTCGTCTCGTCTGTTAAGGGGGAAGGCGGTTATCCCGGTCTTCGTGTGCTCATTTGCGCCCTGTGCATTTGCGATGAGACCGGAAAAACTCTTTTCTCCCGCGCGGACGTTTCTGAACTCGAAAAGAAAAACGCGGTTGTGCTCAACCGGATTTTTGACGCCGCTTCTGAACTCAATGGAATGACTCCGGAGGCCGCGCGGAAGGCGAAAGAGTCCTTTCCGGACGCGGGCGGAACGCCGGATGTGGTTCCGGCTGGCGTGGCAGATGGGAATGTCGGTTCGGGAGGCACAGCGGAGAATTGATTCCGCTGAATTTTCCGAATGGTGCGCGTTTCTGCGTCTCGAGCCGGACCTCGGAACGCGCCTCGATTTCCTTGCCAATGAATTGGCTGATAGGATCGGGCGTGTTGAGGCGACGTTCGGAGGTTCCCAGATACCCCATAAGCCGAGGCTGATTGATTGGGGATGGGAAGAGGCGGACGATGAAAATTCGGCAATCGACATGCTGGAACGCGCGGCACGGAAATACGGTAAAAAGTAAGGCTCCCGGACAGTTTCCGGGGGCCTTTTTTATTTGACATCTCGACAAAATAAAAAGGGAGTTTATTCATGGCCTCGAATTCCACATTTGCCCTTGAGATAAAATCCAACGGCGCAACAAAAAGCGTCAATGACATCAAGTCCATTGGTGACCAGATTGCGAGTGTCGGGAAGATCGCAAAGGGTGCGGCCATCGGAGGGCTGATTGTTTCCGGTATTCAATCTGGATTGAGCGTGCTTCAGTCATTTGCGGCCGGATCGATTGATGCATATAAAGAAGCAGAATTAGGGTCTGCTAAGTTGGGTGCTGTGCTCAAGGCGACGGGATATTCAGCCGGACTTTCACAGCGCGAAATGGAGGATTATGCGTCCTCCTTGCAGGATATGACCATGTATGAGGATGATGCCGTGATTGCCTCTATGCGCGTTATGGCGTCATTCAAAAACATCAATGGAGACGTGTTTAAAAAAACTCAAAAAGCCGCCATGGATATGGCTACTGTCATGGATGTTGACCTCACTTCAGCCGTTCAGGTTTTTGGAAAAGCCCTGAATGATCCGGCTGAAGGACTTTCGAAACTGGAAAGATACGGAATTGTTTTTACTAAATCCCAGCTTGAAAATATTCAAAGTCTTGTTTCTGCCGGGAAAATGCAGGAGGCACAGCTCCTTATTTTGGAAGAAGCTGAAAAACGTTGGGGAGGTGCATCGGAAGCGGCGGCACAGACTTCAAGCGGATTGTTGAAGCAGGTTCAGAACGCTTCCGGTGACGTTCAGGAAGGTCTCGGCGGTATTGCTCTTGAATTGTTTTCGTTTTCTGGAATCGGCGACTTTTTGAAAGAAAAGCTCGGCTCATGGGCTACATATTTGCGGGATCACATGCATGAAATAGCCTATTCCGTTTCTTCTGTAGGTCTCCAGATTGGCGCAATGGCGGAAAAAATATGGGTTCTTTTTGACCCTATCTGGACAGGAATCACAGCCGGAATACAGAACATCGGAATCATGGGCGGTTGGCTGTATGAAAACTGGGAAAAAATATGGGACAATATGGGGGATATTACCATTGCGGTAGGAAAAGATATTCTGGACATTTTTCTGTATATTCCGAAGCAGATTCTTGCCTATTGGAAGGAGTTCGGAAAGGCCCTGTGGAAATCCATCACAGACCCTAAAAATATCGGAGAAAATTTCTCGAAAATGTTCTCCAATCTTGCGGAAAACGCAGTAAAGGATTTTGCCAATTTTGGGAAAAATACTGAACTTGCTCTTGGCAAGGCTGGTGTCTCCGATATGCCACAGCTCAAAAACGCTGATTATTCCGGATGGACTGATACAAAAAATCGCTTTGCTGAAATTGACAAGCGTTATGCGGGCTATCAGGATAAACTCGACAAAAAACTCGAAAAGGCATACGACAAAGATAACGCAAAGGGGATCAAAACACCGGCTAAAATCGAGGTGGCTCAGGTCGCCCAGCCAGAGGCGAAAATAGAACCGGCAAAGGTGGAAGAACCCAAATATGCCGCCTTCGCGGAAAAAGGCTCACAGGAAGCATGGAAAACGATTTTGGCCAACCAGCCGGGCGCGAAGTCGGACATTGCCGAAAAACAGCTCTCGACGCAACAGGCTATCAAAGACAGCGTGGACAAGGTTGCTTCTGTCATTCAGGCGATTCCGACAGCAAAAAGCGCCGCGTCTGGAGGTGACTGGTTTACCTCGATCATGGGCAAGCTGATCCCCGGTTTGGACTTGAGCAAAAAGGCGGAAGCTGCAAAGCCCGGTCCATGGATCGGTGCGAAAGGCGTTCCGGCGATTCCGGAAATTCCGGCAATGCCTTCCGTGTCGATTCCGTCCGTTGCCTCTTCCGTGGCGGCAGCAATGAACCCGGCATCGTTTTTTGCGCCGAAGTCCGCGGGCTCTATGATTGACCAGTCCGCGGCGAAGGCGGCCGTTTCCGGGTTCTCCGTCTCTGCAAAAGCGGCGAAAAAAGACGTTGTTCCGGAAAAACAACTGAAGGTTTCAACTGACATCAAGGTTATTTCTACTGAAATCAGGGACGCAATCAAGGGTCTGAATACGATGGGGGTATACGCATTATCATGAGTATTGTATCTGTAGTGGAGAGGTTTCAGGACGCACAGACGACGGAAACCGCGTCCGGATATACGCACACGCGTATTTTCCGCGTGATGATTGATGCCCCCAGCGCAACGGGACATCATGAGGCATTGCAGGCCGAAGGGATTCCTCGCATGTATGAGCTTTTCCCAATTTATGATGGAACCCAGGTCATCAATCGGAACGCAAAACTTTTGGATGCAAATTCAAGATTAATGTATCAGGTTCAGATCGACTATGGAATCCAGTCTGGAAGCTCTGCTTCAGTCGCTAAAAAGCCATGGGAAAAAAACTCGCTTTTTGACTTCGATTTTGTCGAGGCTCCAGAGCCGCTATTGCAGGATTTTTCAACGCCTCCGAAACCTGTTTTAAACTCCTCCGGCGATTTTTTCGAAAATCAGTTGATGCAGGATAAAGTCAAGCTAAAAATCATGGTCCGGCGGGCACGGTTGAATTATGATCCGGATTCCGCGTGGAGCTTGCTGAATACACTCAATCCCGATCAGGTGACATTGCGGACTTTTGGGACCTTTCCGGCAAAGAAATTGAAACTTCGCGTATGGAAGGGAACTGAAACGGAATACACAAATTCCTCTACCGGATCGATTACGACTTATTTTGACGAATATCTTGAGTTTCTTTGTGACGGAAAAGAATTTGTGGTTTCGGCGTTGGACGCCGGATTTTACGCGACAGACACCGAAGGGAAAAAGTCCCGGATTCTGGACGAAAACGGGAAGCCGAAAGTAACCGCGTCCCTGCTCAATGGTGCCGCAAGGGTTAGCGATACTCCTGTGTATCTTGACTTCAAAAACGCGGATGTTGCAACCAGCTGGGGAATCATGTTCCCAATCTGAAAAGGACTGTTTTTATGTCTGAAAAAATTTATGGATTTTCGGAATCGGACGCCGGACGTGTCAAGAAGGCGGTCCAGAAGTCGGAACAAGTACGCCCTGTTGCCGGGTGGAAGAATACGCCGATTCTTGCTGGAGGAGAGGAAGAGGAAAACACCTCGTTTTTCTCTGATTCATGGTCCGGTCCGTTCGCTGTTTCGATCGTGACAAAAGAGAATGAAGAGAAAAAACTTTTTATCAAGGGGGGAGCGGTCACTGCGAACGGCGTTTTTTTTGACAAAGTCGCGGATGCAGAACTTGACCTTGCGACGGGATATGTTGCTGTGCATCTCACTTTGAGCAATGGCGGTGTATGGTCCGTCCCGAATTTTAAAATAATCGAATTCAAAGATATAGATGCGTCCCATTGTCCGGTTGCGTTGATTGAGCTTGATGCGGACGGAGAGTATGTGATTCACCAGGGGCGTATCATTCAAGCGCAATTCATTATCTCAAAAACCTGCCCGCTTGCGAGGTTATAATGGCAGACTTTCCGGATGATTTTTTTAGACAGGAAGATTCGGAGCAGTCCGGCGGAGGAGGGACTGGAAGCGGCGGGGATGCCATTCCCGGAACATGGGGATACGGCGGCGGTGGCGCTGGCGGCGGGCCGGGAGGAGACCCGGGGGATGAAACAGATTATATTTCAGGATACTGGACACATGACGACGAAGAAGAGCCGGAAGAGGATAAAAACATTCCGGGAGAATGGAAATCGGTCAAGGTGAATTTTCCGTTTTTGAAGGTATCTGAAAAAAAATCCCTCCTTCTGCATGATAATTTTCTGCTTCTGGGGCAATTACTTTGCCCGAATGATCCGCAGCTCGTTATTTTTCTCTCGCCTGATGTTTGGATGAGGCATTTGGATTGTGTTCTTCTACGTCTTTCCAACTCAAGAAGTTTTTCAAAATCACTGGATGAAGATAAAAGAAAAATCAACTATTGGATTGACTGGGGCGTCCCCGGAAAGTTTGACGTGTCGCTCCGCTGGCAGTCCGGGCATTACAAATACTCTGAAATCTCGCAAATGCGGGTGTTCCTGTTCGGAATTGAGCTCGGATGGATCAAAATACCCATATCGAATTACCTGACCGTTGCACGAATTGAAATCAAAAAAGATTACACGGTATATGTCAACTATCGGAAAGGGTCTCTTCGGACGGTGGTTTGACATCTTTCCATAATAAAAGGAGCCGGACATGTTTTATGTAAACGCAGCCTCGCAAATATTCACGGCCAATGCCGAAAACCTGACCAACCCGGCGACTGCAACCGCAAAGCCGATTCTTTTTTATAACTCCTATCAGTCCTACCAAATAAAAATTCTGAATGCAGACAAAACCCCGTTTGTATTTCAGACCGGAGACCGCGTTTCCGTGGCCGTGGACAAAGATTTCAAGGCGTCTACGCCTCTCATGGCGTATCTGGATAACTGCACGATTCAGGACGCGGCAAATGGCATTCTCGCTCCGAAGATTGATTGTTCGGCGCAGTCGTTTTTCGATAATGTCCAGAATGGAACGATTTTCCCAGTTATGGAGATTGTTCTTTTCCGGGACGGTGACACACGCGGGATTGTGCTGGTGCAGGATGCCGTCACCGCAAAACCGCGCGTCCAGACAACCGAGGGCTCACCGGCTTCCGGAACACCGGGATATTATACTGATATTGAGGTGGATTCAAAATTCGCCGCCGCGCATGAGGTTCAGTATTCCGCCAATGGGACCGACTGGACAGACTTCAAAGGCGAGACAGTCAAATACATCCGCTTTCGGCACGTTGACGGATCGTATGTTGTTCTTGATTTATCCACATTTGCCGCAGGTGTCCCCGGGGAACAAGGGCCGCAGGGAATTCAGGGGCCGCAGGGCGCGCAAGGCCCGCAGGGTCCACAGGGCGAACAGGGGCCGCAGGGAGAGCAAGGCCCGCAGGGGATACAAGGCGTTGCCGGACAGGACTTGAAGTTTGACGCCACGGGCACCCTGGACGAACTCGACGTTTACGCCTCGCGCGAGGCTGGTTTTACCTTTGGAGGAACTGAAACGGACGGAACCGCCGGATGGACGAAATTATACATCTATGTCAAAAAATCGTCCGGCCTCAATGACTGGTATACACCCGCGATCATTACTTATTACTCGAAAAATGGAAAAGACGGCGAAAACGTCAAATTGATTGAACCGACGGAATTTTCGAAACCTGACAATGAGGATAATGTTTTCATTCTCGATGTTGCAGACTTTCCGGCGGTGGATATTTCCGGCGTCTATATCGATACCGCGGACGGAGAATTGCGACTCCCGTATAAATCCGCTCTGGGCGTGACGGAGATTATAAAGACAACCGACAACAAATTCAAAATTTACTTTGGTGATCTTGTTCCGGCATACGAAACCGGACGCGTTTATTTTTCTCAGGGCGTCGGGGCCATGACGCACTATCAGCTGTATGTTGCCAATGGCGGAACGCTTTCTTTCGATGATTGGGTTGCCGCCGGTTCTGCCGCGATTCCGGACGCACCAGCGGACGGACGGCTATATGTGCGCTGTAATGGCCGTTGGGTAGTTCTGGAAGGCGGTTCACGTCTCGTAATCACCGGAACGACATCTTATAGCACCTCCGGCAATTTGACGGTGCCTTTCTCGCTCTCGCTTGATGCGGTTGCCTCTGATGATTCAGACCTTTCATTTGCGGTTACAACCGGAACGCTTCCCGCAGGGCTGATACTGACCGGCAATGTTATCTCCGGAACTCCGACCGCGACGGGAAGCAATACGGTCAAGATTACCGCGTCCGCCGGAACGGAAACACTGGAAGTAACCGTTGTGTTTGACATTGGTGAAGCACCGGCGAAAATGGCATACGGCTACATCACTTCGGCGGTCGCCGGAGCAATCACCAGCGTGACGCAGATCACCAGCGAGATTCTGACCGCCGCCATCACAGCCGGGACCATGACGGAGACCGCCATCTCGACACTCGGGAAAACCAGCATCGGAACTGTTCCTGCTGGCGCGTGGCCGGTAGTGCTGATCCCGTCTGCCGCTACTCTTGTTGCGACAAAGGACAATGGGCTGGGCGGGAAGGTTGCCTTTGCCCTCAACAACGGAGTGAACGGCTCTGGAGCGAACGGAAACACCGTCACACTCGGGACGGACACATACAAGGTCTACGGTGAGTTCCAGCTTGTGACCGCAACACAATCAATCTATATCGATAATGAGGAGTAAAATTTATGAGCATCATAGCCACAAACGGAAGTCTGATCCCGAACGCGGTGGATACCCCACTGGACGCCAGAACGAGAATTGCGGCATTGGTAAACATCCCTGATATTGAGATGCCTTTTGTCGGGATGCACTTTTACGTGACCGGAACGGGTGTCGAATATATCGTCAAGACGCTGAAAAGCAAGACCGTCGGTACTCTGGAGGTCCCGGAAGCGCAGATCGACACGTATGAGGCCGTCCCGGACGCAGGAGACATTGAAGCGGTCGTTGATGCAGTCGCCGGCAAGGCCGACGCGGCGGATGTTGCAACGCTTGCGGGCGTGGTTGCCGGCAAGGCGGATGCGGAAGACCTGGAAGCGCTGGCCGCCACTGTCGGAACAAAGGTTGAGGATTTCGCCTTCACCGTCGCGGTAGATGCCGAGACCGGCGCGGTTACCGCCTCGTATACTCCCGCTGGCGGATCGGCAACGCACCTCACGGTGTCGGAAGATAAACAGACGATCACCATTCCGCTTTCCGTGCTCGGAATCTCCGGGCTCTACACGTTTTTCCTGTTCGACTCTGCCGGGCGTTTACAGGCAAATACGGAGGAACTTTCCTACCAGATCACTGGTGGCGATTTGCTTCTCACGTGGGGCGGCGGCTGGACGGCGGGAACATGGACACTCCATGCACAAAACGGCAAAGGAGAGCAGGGCATACAGGGAATTCCAGGGGAAAGCGGATCGACATACGCCGGATGGACAACCTTGACTTACGCGGCCAGTATCGCGCTTTCACGCTCCACCGAAATGAAGGAAAACCAGAAACTCACGCTCACGGGAAATGTAACGCTGACCGCTCCGACGCTCTCGGAAAGTTACCCGTTGCTCCTGCTGGAAATCACAACCGCCGGTTATGCTGTTTCTGTTGGAGAAAATACCCTGATTGCCACGTCTGACAGCAAGTATCTTGTCGGCTGGTATTGGAATGGAACAGAAACGCGGCGGCTGGCCGTGGCAGAGGTGATTTGATGAAACCGTTTGATCTATACCGGATGTTTCAGCAGAATGTCTATTTGCTCCCGTTTTTTTCTTGGATGGAAACAACTATTGTTGGGACCATCAGTATGACTATACAAATTCCATTTGGAAGTAAGTTGTTCATAAACTGGGGGGATGGAGTTACTGATTCTTTTACTGGAACATCTTCTCAAATTGCTATTTCTCATACGTATTCTTCTTCTGGACAAAAATATATTACGGCTTCTGGAACTGGTTTTTTTGATATGGCCCTTTTGGTATGCCTAAATTTTCACAGTCTATTGCCGATTTTTTATGTTTCTGAAAACAAGAAATTGAAAACGTTGGTTTTGAGTGGAAATGGATTAAGTTCGCTGGATGTAACAAAAAACATCGAGATGTCTTCGTTTTCTTGTGATTACAACAACCTCACATCATTGGATGTAACAAAAAACATCGCACTTGCCTATTTTTCTTGCAATGGCAATAGTTTGACCTCATTGGATGTAACAAAAAATATAAATATTAACGCAATTGCTTGTATTGGGAACGGCATTGAATCTTTGAACATTTCAAACAATGTAAAAATTACTACACTGAATTGTGATGACAACAGCCTCACATCATTGGATGTTTCCAACAATATTATTTTGGATCACCTGTATTGTCCTAGTAATTCATTGACAAGTGTCTCTGTAAATGCGATTCTTGCGGCTCTCGTCGCTAATGCTAAAACGAATGGAGTTTGCAATCTTTCCGCACAATCTACACCCGCCCCCCCCACCGGCCAAGGAATCACCGACAAAGCCACGCTCATTTCTCGCGGCTGGACCGTCGTAACCGACTAACTTACACTCAAAAAGGAGAAAAATACCATGTTCAAGAAACTTCTGCTTCTCACACTTCTCGCACTCGCACTCGCACTCGCGGCCCCCGCCGGCGAAAAACGGATCATCGGCTCGAAGGCCGGAGGCAACCAGACGCTCATGCGCGTGGACATCGTGACGAAGATCATCGAATACACCACGAACGGGACGGACTGGATTCAGCCGCTACTGGCCGAGGCCACAACCTCCAGTGCGGGTCTTATGTCCGCGTCGGACAAGACAAAGCTGGACGGGCTGGATGGCACGTCATCTGTTGCGTGGTCTGATGTGACTGATAAGCCGACTTTGTTTTCTGGGGCTTACACTGACCTTACAGACAAGCCTATCGACCTTTCCAGTTATGGTGCGTCTTACGATACGCATTTTCTGCGGTTTGGATATTCGGATGGGGGACTTGATTCTTACGTCAAGTTGCTTATCCATGCGGACGGGACTAATGGAGAGACGACCTTTACGGATTCTTCTTCTGCCGGAAGAGCAATTACCGCAAGTGGGACAATTTCAAAATCAACATCGGTTAAAAAATTTGGGACGGCTTCCGCAAATTTTGGAGGAGGACATTTGACACTGGCCCCGGACATCGGCTTTGATGTTGGATCAGGTGACTTCACTATTGATTTCTGGATGTATCCCACCTCGGACACTGCTCGACAGTCCATATTTTTTGAAACGGTGGATACTTATTCTGTTGGTATTGAATTTGGATTTGGTGGCACGAGAAATATCGCTTTATGGGCCACGTCAACCCATGGTGTATGGGATATTTTGCAATCCGACACTGCCGGACAAGCGGATTCCGGGATCGGTGCAACTTCAATTCCATTAGATAGCTGGACACATGTCGCGCTCGTACGTTCCGGAAATGCATGGATGCTTTTTATTAATGGAGTTCTGGACATTTCTCGCACTCGTTCCGGGACAGTAGTCACTGGCGGAAATTATAGACAAATCGGAGTGGGTGCCTATCGGAATGCGTTTTCCGGATATCTCGATGAGTTTCGGTTCAGCAAAGGAATAGCACGCTGGACGGCCAACTTCGCGCCTCCGGCTTCTGTCTACAGCTCTGACGTGTCTCGCGAGTTATATGTAGATCCCACAGCACTTTCAAACGCGACGACCTCCAGCGCCGGGCTTATGTCCAGTGCAGACAAGACAAAGCTGGACGGTCTGTCCACTGTCGCGACATCGGGAAGTTATGCTGATCTGACAAACAAGCCTTCCGAGGCGACAACTTCGGCGTCCGGGTTTATGTCGAGTGCGGATAAGACGAAACTTGACTCGCTCTATACCTCCGTTACGATCAGCGCACAAACATCATCGTATACGCTCGTTTTGGATGACAAAAGCAAGCTCGTAACAATGTCCAACGCGGCGGCCATCACGCTCACAATTCCGCTGAATAGCAGTGTGGCATATCCTGCTGGCACTTGGGTCGATATTGTAAACATCGGCGCCGGGACTTGCACAATCACGGCGGCTTCCGGGGTCACCCTAAACGGAACGGACGGCGGAACGAAAGAACTGGCGCAGTGGGCTGGAGCACGGCTATACAAGGTTGCTTCTGATACATGGATTGCGAGATGAATCTAACTTACACAAACGGTGTTTCCTGAGTATATCAATTAACTATCGAGGCAAAACATGAGCATCTATACACTCGCTGAAATTTGTGAAATTCTCGAACGGATCGAGAAATACGAGCTGTTCGGGCGTGAAATCACAAAACCGTATCTGCTCGCCGAACTCAAACAGATTTGCAACGGTGCCGGACCTGATTCGTGGTCTGAACTCAGCAGGGAAATCGTTACTCAACTCATGAGTCTTTTCGAACCCGCCGTCATGATCCATGATGTGAGGTTCCAGAACTCCGACGGAACAAAGAAAACATTCGAGGAAGTCGCCGCTGAATGGATTGAAAATTGCCGGCTCATTTTCGATGCGGAATATCCGCTCTGGACGTGGAGGATGTTGCGTCCGTCCTATCGTATCGCCCGCGCGGCATGGTTGATTGTCATGAAAGCAGGGAACGCGGCGGTATCCGGCGACAAGGCATTTGAGGCATGGAAAGCGGCATACGGCCGCAGAAAGGCGGCGGGAAATGCCTGAAAAACAACCATCGGATCACGATTTGCTTGTCCGGATTGATGAACAGACAAAATCAATCAAAGACGACCTTGCAGAACTCAAAAATACCGTTTATGGAGAAAACGGTCTGAAAGAGCGTGTCCAGAGAATCGAAAACACAAGCAAATCCGCGTGGTCTACTGTAAACGTCATTGCGATTGTTGCCGCATGGGTTGTGACGACATCGTTTTCGATAGCCGCATATTTCAAACATTGAAAGGATTTTAGTATGAAAAAGATTCTGATTCTGGTTTTCGCGGGGATGCTGACGACCTGTATGACGGGGTGTCTGTCTCGCCGTTACTACTATGAGCCGACCACAACGACCATTTCCACCGGGACGGACGGTCTGAAACGCGGCGCTGTAAAGGAAGAGGGGAACTATCCTTTCTGGTCCGAAGCGCCCGGAAAATCGTTCCTGAACCCGACCGTTTCGCTCGTTGGAAAATCCGTCAAGAACCAGGAGGAATAACCATGCCTGACCTTTATTCGCTGTTGCTCGCTACAAATTATCAAGGCACACAGAATCAGTTGAACGGATGCCTCAACGACTGGAAAAGAATGCTGGCGCGTGCCGCGAAGCTCGGAATCCCGGATGAAAACATCATCTCTTTGATCGGTAAAAATTATCGCGCGGAACTGGTTTCCGAAGCAGTCAATCATCTGATTTCCGTTATGCAAAGCGGAGATAAGCTGTTTGGGGCCAATTCCTCGCATGGAACACAAGTTCCCGACAAGGGCGGAGACGAGGCGGATCATTACGACGAAGCCCTGGTGGACAATGATCTGAACCTGATTATCGATGATGAAATCTATAAACGACTGTGCATGTTTCCGGAAGGATCGTTGATCGTTGCGTGTTTCGACAATTGCCACGCCGGGACAATGGACCGCGACTTTAACGCGCCGGACTGGCACTATATGCAGTCTGGAGTAAAAGCAAATGCGGTAGCCTATTTCGGATGCGCCGAGAGCGGCACCAGCGCGGATGCTTACATCCTGCGGGATTATGCCGGAGCGGTCACATACTGTTACGACAAGGCGCTGGTTGACTTTGACCAGAAGCTGACCTACCTGCAACTGCTGGAAGCGACGAACCTGAATCTTCGGAAAATGGGATTCAAGCAGGTGGCGAAAATGGCATGCACACGCGGTATGGAAAACAAGATGTTTTGGACAATGTGAAAGGGCTTTTGGTATGAAAAAACTACTTGTTTTGTTCGTTGTCGGGCTCATGCTTAACTCGCTCCCCGCCTGTGTTGATTCCCATTTTTATGCAGAGGATGAAACAGGGAAAAATGTTTTGGTTCACAATGTCAATGTTGGTCCTCTTTTCTATTATCCGGGAATGGCGGTATGGAACTTCGGCATAGCAGGACCTGTGACAGTTGCGGAGTTTTACACTTGCTTCGCCTTGTTTGTGCCTGTTGCGGCTCTGACCAATAATGGAAGCTTCATAGGGTGTCCCGACTTCCTCCAGAAAACGATGGGTTTTGTCATTTTCGATAATCACCTCCCCTTCCTTCCGTTGTCTGCCATTGATTATGAGATGGAGTCTGCCAGACGCAATAAGCCGAATTAAAAAGTTTTGGACGATGTGAAACGCGGGATGACCCGCATAAAACGGGCAAAAGCCCAGAAAGAAGCAGAAGAAATGAAAAGTATCGTGAAATGTCTCGGAGTCGCCATTGTCGGAATCGTCGCGGTTGTTGTGACCGGATGCAGTCTGTTTGAAAGTTCCAGCGGGACGTCCAGTTCCAGCACCAGTACCGCCGCCGAAAGCATTTTCCAGTCGGCCCTGTCCTCCGCCGCGACCGTGCTTTCCAGCGAAGGAACCCAGCAACTGGCTATTGCCGCCGCAGAGGCGATGGTTGCCAGTCAGGTGGATGATGCCAGCCAGCAAGCCACATACAACTCGATTATCGAGTCTGCTATCCCGGCTCTGGCAAGCGGAATCTCCTCTCTGGCTTCCAGCACGGCCAGCACAGATACCGCCGCGACTGCGACCACGACCGAAGCCAAGGGCAAAAAGATTGCCAAAGCCAAGGGTTCCAAGGCCGCTATCGTGGAGTCCGATGTGTTCAAAAAGATCGTTGCTGACTGCGTTGCGAAGTTCAACGCCGCGCAGAAGAAAAGCAAGTAACGAGCATTTCTCGTAGATTCATTCAGCCCGGACCGCTCCGGGCTTTTCTTTTTTGTACCGGCAAGTATAGTATGGCTGGAGGTGGAGGATTATGAAATATTTTCTGTTTTCAGTTTTTTTCTATGCTTTTGTGCTTTGTGGATATGATAACCTTGAACTCGGGACACCGGGAAAAGCAGATTGCATCATCGACCGTGAAGGCTATGCCTTGGGATACATCGAGTATCACGAACAGCCAGCATGGGTAATTTACAAACTTACAAAAGACGAAGCTAGCATCAAGGAAGTCAAGCGAAACAACAAATTCAAGGCCGATCCTGAAATCCCGACAGGGAGCGCCACGCCAGCAGATTATCGTAAATCCGGATATGATAGGGGCCATCTTGCACCGGCAGCTGACATGTGTTTTTCCGTGCAGACCATGGAAGACAGCTTTTACATGAGCAACATGTCCCCGCAGAAGCCGCAGTTTAACCAGGGGATATGGAAAGAACTTGAAAAAAAAGTTCGGCAGATTGCCGTGAGGGAAGGCGAAATTTATGTAATCGTTGGTCCGATCCTCCAGAAAGAGAAAACGATCACAATAGGTGCAAATCACGTAACGGTGCCGGACCGATATTATAAGGTGGTCTACGACATTACCCCGCCGCAGAAGATGATAGGCTTCATTTTCCCCAACGCTGGGAGCGACAAAAGCATCTTTGATTATGCCGTCACGGTCGACGCCGTGGAAGAAGCGACCGGCCTTGACTTCTTTTCCTCTCTGCCCGTCGAAAAGCAGAAAGAGCTTGAATCAAGGGTCAATATTGAGGAATGGAAATAACTTCTCGGTGGCAAAATTGGGGCAAAGTAAATAAAAAAAGACTTACGGAAAGCTCCGTAAGTCGTTGATTTTGAATGGTGCGCCCACAAGGACTCGAACCTTGGACCCAATGATTAAGAGTCAAAAAGCCCGAAATAGCTTTTTTCTTGTTTTGAGGCTGAAAATAACTATTTTTATCTATTTTTAACTCTTGTTTTTTCTTGTTTTCGATGTATTTTTATAGTGTTTTCTGGTTGCGCGGTGGCAAAATTGGGGCAAAATTATTTGAGAAAATGAGGGGAAAATGAGGCGAGAAAAACTTACAAAGGCGTTTATCGATCGTTTGACAGGCGAAAACATCAAAATTCAGGACGCGGAAATCTCGACTTTGGAACTATGGTGCGGTCCCAGGGGCAAGGCGTTTTACTTCACGAAAAAGCATAATTTCCAAAAATTCCGGCGCGTGCTCGGGCGGTATCCGGAATATACGCGGGAAATGGCCGTCCGACAATGCCATATATATACCGCGAATCTGGCGCAGTATGGCAGTCTTGACCCGCTGGAAGACGGAAAGCTCAAGCAGGATATGACGCTACTTGATGCGTATAATCATTACTGTA
>Ga0209800_10000910_pt1 | contig 37107 bp, 29 predicted proteins | sample Higcelweek8metaG_FD_187174 | JGI IMG/M metagenome (GOLD analysis project Ga0209800, IMG submission 187174) | Freshwater pond sediment microbial communities from the University of Edinburgh, under environmental carbon perturbations - High... | ecosystem: Environmental > Aquatic > Freshwater >...
TATACCAGTGCAGGACACAACCCGCCCTATGTGGTCTCTCCTGACAGAGCCATCCGCAAGATCACGCCGGAACCAGGACTTGTAATGGGCGGATTTGAGGATTTTCCCTATACATCTGAGCAGACAACGCTCAATGCCGGTGACGGTCTCTTTATCTATTCTGACGGGGTCACCGAAGCCATGAACATGGAACTTGAGGAGTATGGAGCAGAGCGTCTGGAAAAGGTGTTGAGAGAAAATGCAGGTGCCTTAAGCGGTGAGTTGAACAGAAAAATTCTGGAGGATCTTGATATATTTGTGGGACAGGCTCCTCAATCGGATGATATCTCCCTGTTATTTGTCAGGGTTTGACCTAACAGAGTCATATTATCATCAACCGGGAATCAGCTGAGTTAATTGCGTTAAACAGAGAAAATAAGGATCATGATGGCAATAAAGGAAAACATGAAGAGCGGAAGAACACTTGATCTGCCTGAACGCCACGAAAAGCCCCGGCGTTCAGGGTTAACTGCCATCACCGATGTGGGTATTGCCATGGGTGAGATGAGAAATATTCTTGAACACTATTCAGGCTTCATAGATCTGGCAAAACTTGGGATCGGGAGCGCCTATATCGAACCGAGGCTGACTGAAAAAATTGCCCTGTTTGCTGAGTACGGCATACCGGTCTATTTCGGTGGTACACTGTTTGAAAAATATTACCACCAGCAACGGCTGCCTGACTATTTTGAGTTCCTTCATGCAAACAGGATCGACTGGATTGAGATCTCAGAAGGGACAATTGAGATTGGCATGCCAGAGATCCTCTCTCTGATCTGGAAATTGAAAGATGATTTTACAGTCCTGGTTGAAGTGGGGAAAAAAAAAGAGTCTGAGAATTTTCCCGATGATGAGTGGATAAGGCGTATTCAGGATGCACTGTATGCAGGGTGCAGCTATGTGGTATTGGAAGGGAGGAATACGGCAGAGGCTGGCCTCTACAACTCTAAAGGGGAGTTGAATATGGCTCTGATTCAGCGGGTCAAGAGTGAGGTGCATCTTGAGAAGATCATAATTGAGGCGGCCACGGCAAAGAGCCAGAACCAGATAATCAATATTTTTGGAACCAATGTCAACCTGGGAAATATTTTTGCACGGGATCTGCTGCTTCTGGAATCCCAGCGGATGGGACTGAGAGAAGAGACCTTTTATCTGTAATGGATGGAGAGAGGCATCAATGAAACTTGTAGCGCTGAGGCATCTGGCAACAGATTTCAATCTCCGGAAAATTATGCAAGGAAGGAGGGATATCCCAACTCTTCCGATAGAGCAGGCAGAGCTGGAGAAGATTGAGGCCAACCTTCTGAAAATAAGGGCGGAACAGGACAGAGGATATGACCATGTGCTGACAAGCAGCCTTGTTCGCACCCGAATGACGGCAGAGGCTTACGGCCACAGGGCTGATGTGGAGCCTCTGCTCGACGAACTTGATTTCGGGCCATATGAAGGCCGCCCCATAAGTGAGCTGATCAGAGAGCAGCCTCTCTGGATAGAGTCTCCTGATCAGCTCGTACTAGGAGAGCCGTTATCAGACCTTGAGAAACGGGTAAGGGCATTCTGTGCAAAGTATGAAAACTGTGACAGGACTCTTATCTTCGGGCACGGAGCATGGATTCGTGCGCTTGTTTCAATGGTGCGGACAGGTAGTATCAGGAGCATGAATCAAATGGTTGTGCATAATAACGATGTTGTGGTTCTTGAGGTACCAGCAGGAGGGGTGTGATGGGAGCACTGTTATCAAACCCCGGTGACTTTGTCGCCCCTAAACCCTTTGCCTGGCTGCTAGTAATTGTGTTGCCCTTTGGTCTCTTCTTCTATCTTACCTGGCAGGGGCTTAGGGTGGATGCGGCTATCATGATCGCAATTGTCAGTATCACAATGGTCTGCTGGCTCTTCTCTCTGATGGCTGACTTTATCCCCGCACTTCTGGCGCTGCTTTTACTCATGGTTTTCGGCCTGGTCCCGAACGATGTGGCCCTCTCCGGATTCTCTTCAAACGGGTTTCTTATTGCATTCAGTATCATGGGGCTGGGGGCAGCCATCACCACGTCCGGCCTTGCAAACCGGTATACTCTGTGGCTTCTAAAAACCATACCTGCCAACACATTTGCCTATCAGTCAGCAATCTTTTTTACCGGGTTTCTGCTCAACCCGGTGGTACCGACTATTACAGCCAGGGCTGCACTGGTGGGGCCGGTTCTGAACAGTATCTGTGACCATCTGAGCGACAAGGATAGGAGAGAGGCATCAGATATCCTCTATTTAAGCGGGCTTGATGGCATCAATATCCTCTCACCTGTTTTTCTGACGGCCGCACCAGCCAATCTTATGGTATTTGCTCTGCTTCCAGTTCAGGAACAGGCAGAATACCAGTTTTTATCCTGGATGGTTTCAGCCTCTCTTGCAGGAGCAGTTCTTCTTATCTCCTATTTTCTCCTCTCTGCCTTTTTTTTAAAAGGCTATTGCAGAATGGATATTGAAAAAACAGAGATAGAGAGACGATGGCAGGCCTTGGAGAAGATGAACTGGAGTGAATGGACAACACTCTTTTCCACCATTATTCTGATCATATGTATAGCGACTGGCTCAATTCATAAGATCTCCATTCCCGTCATCTCTTTTTTTGTCATCTGTTTCCTTCTGGTTACAGGTGCACTACCCAGGAGAGAGTTTGTGGAGAAGATCGACTGGGCCTTTCTCTTCTTTATGGCATCCATGACAGGATTCATGGCGGGCGTCACATATATGGGGTTGGACAAGGAGCTGGCCGCCACTTTTTTAGAACTAAAAGATTTTATGCGCATGGATTTCGGCAAATTTGTACTTCTCCTGTCCGGCATCACTCTGCTGGTAAGGCTTTTTATTCCGCTCAACCCTGCCATTCTCATCCTTTCTGTAGCTTTTTTGCCCATGGCCGCAGGAGCTGGGATCAGCCCATGGGTTGTTGGATTTATTATTCTGATGATGTCGGAAACCGCTTTTTTCGGATACCAGTCCCCATATATCCTTTTCTTTCGGAACCTCACCCTGGGACATGTGACCTATTCAGAGGTTAAAGTGAGGATTTTTCACGGGTTGATGGTACTTGCAAAACTTGCAGCCATCTTTCTCTCCATACCGTTCTGGCAGAAAACAGGGGTGCTGTGATGAAAGAGAAGATAAGTCTTTTCCTCTGTCTGCTCTTTCTTGGTGCCATACTGACAACTGCCGTTATATACAATATCTCCAAGCCAAGGGTACTGATTCTCCAGAGTTATGATCCTGAATATGCATGGACAAGGGACGTGGATAAAGGGCTTTGCAGGATCATGGATAGGTGGAGCGGATATTCGGTAACCCGGCATTACATGTACACCAAGAGGTACACAGGGAGGAGCTGGCTTGAGAGAGCAGGGGTTATCGCCAGAAAAGCCATTGAACGGGAACGTCCCCGGGTGTTGATTGCCGTGGATGATTTTGCCCAATCCCTGGCAGCCAGGTATTTTGTGAATGATCCGTATATCGAGATAGTTTTTGCAGGGGTCAATGGATCCATTGAACCATACGGATACAAGGGGGCAGGCAATGTAACTGGTATTTTTGAGAACAAGCAGATGGCCCCTGTACAGGAGACCATCCTGGCGTTTGAAAGCAGGAGAGAGAATCCAAAGAGAAATCCCTCTCTGCTCTATATCATGGATAGCTCTTTCTCCTTGGAGAGTGACCGTTCCATGATTGACGGTTATGACTGGTTCCCCATAATATATAAGGGGTCGATCATGGCAGCCAGTTTTGAAGAGTGGAAAAATATCATCAGAAAAAGCAGCGGATCTGTAGATTATATCATAGTTGCCAACTACAGGAGGCTGTTGCTTTCCAATGAGAGTTCAGAATATGCAGATCCCAGAGAGGTCATGAGATGGACTGAGGAAAATTCCACGGTTCCGGTCATCGGTATAAATGCATTCAATGTGGAGGATGGTGCCATGATATCGATCGGAGTCTCTCCCTTTGAACAGGGAGAGACCGCCGCAAAAATGGCACAGAGTATTATTGAGCAGGGTGTACGGGCAGGGTCAATTCCCATTCAGATCAACAGTCAGTACGTGGTTGCCATACGAAGATCAGCCCTTGAAAGAAGAGGTCTGGCTTTACCAGCAATATATGAGGCCTTTGGCCGGGCAACAGCCAATTTTCATGAGGATTGAACAGAACAGAAGATGAAACAGAAAAGATTCTTACCAGGGATTGAAGCTGTTCGTTCCATTCAGGAGTATGTCTCCTCACATCTGCCCCGGAACTTTCAGAACCCTGACGCAGTAGCCAGGATTGAACTGATCCTGGAAGAGGTGGTTATCAATATTGTCCATTATGCCTTTGTTGATGAGGATAACGGCTCTATTACTGTTAGCATTGAGGAGAAAAACGGAAATTTCCAAGTGGAAATCCGGGACAATGGCATTCCCTTTAATCCTCTTTTATCAGAAGATCCAGATCTGGAGGCCCCGATTGAAGAGCGGCAGGAGGGGGGGCTTGGGATTTTTTTTGTCCGAAGCCTCTGCAGGGGTGTCACATATGAAAGAGAGGCAGGCAATAATGTGCTGCGTCTGATTCTATAAATTGTATATTATTCAGACCGCAGTGCCAGAGATATTTACTATGCAGATAAACACAACAGCCACCAGACTTAACTGGTGGCTGTTGTGTTAGTCACCAAGGCAAATTCACATGGGTTCTGGATCATGAAGCTCTCCGCAGCCAGCCTCAAGAGCTGATCTTTAATCTGGGTTGAAGCATCTGACAGGGTATGGTCAAAGATATAATCCCAGTGACTGCATTCAGATATGTTGATGATGTGTATGATATGATCATTGCTTTCTGTCAAGAGAGACTGATTATAGATGATTATGCCCCTCCACCGCTCACAGCAAATCCATTTTTAGCAAGACCTGTAGCAGACGGTGTCCCCGCAATATTTGCAAGGTATGAACTTCCCAGTTTCTCTATATGACCACAGATGTTATCAAAATAGTTGAAATGGATCTGCTCCTCATCAATGACAGATTCAAAGAGCTTCATACTGGTGCTGTCTCCATTTTCACGGCACACCAGAAGGAACTGGTTGTAAAGATCAATCGTATTATCTTCAAGCTCAGAATCAAAGAGAAAGATCTGCTCTATCTTCTGGCCTTTTGTCACCTTCCCATCTGGTTCTGTGGTCGGATCACCACTGAGTTCCTTGATGCGCTCGGCAAACATCTCAGCATGACGCATCTCATCAATGGCAATGAGCTTAACCTTTCCGGCAAGCTCTCCATAATCCATGTCATCAAGGTTATAGTGCTGGTTCATGTATTGTGTGATGGCAAGCAACTCCATGGATCGTGCTCTGTTTAAAACATCAATCACTTTCTGGCGTCTCTCTTCTTTTGATCTCTTATCCATTTTTTGACTCCTTTAGCGTTAGCTGCCTATTGTTTTGATTGAGGTGCCTGATAGATCAATCCATACAGGAACCGGTGTGAATAGCTACTCTATCTGAAATGATACGACAGGTAAATTGATGCTGCTGTAAAAAATATTGTATGTCAAGATTATAGTATTTTTGGAATAAAATATTGCTCATTATCAATTTCTCTGTTGATAAAGACAGCACAGTTTTTGCACATTTTTGGAGGATTGTTATCAACTATAGATTGTCTGAGGTTCATGAAATCATCTCCAAACCAAATTTCTTTGAAAGTGTTCTTAAGGAATGACCCAAATGGAATAGTTGTATGACAATCTGGATAAGGAAAAGCAAAACCATGTGAGTCGATATATAAACTATCAAAAGGTTTACTGCAGAAAATCTGAGGTTTTGCAATACTATCCTGGTCAAATATGACAGTTCTATTTCCAATGTTTACTCTGTTGCCTTGGCTATCAATGACAACTGCATGTAAGTTGATTTTGTCATTTTGTAAATCCGTTGATAATTGATTGCGTGATAAAATAAAATTCCAACCTGCTCTATAGTTATATGGATAAAAAGGGAACAGATTGGAGATGTCTGGTCTTGTACCATTGTGAAAGCAGGCTTTTCCAATATATATCAAAGCGTTTGTATCACTATTCTCCTTTGCCCCGTTCAATAAAGGCTTACTCCAAATTTCTACTGATTTAATCTTGTTCTTACTTAATGCCCAGCCTGACAACTCTAAAGAGTGATTTTTGCATCGGTATTGATCTTCGGGATAGTCAAAGTAACCAAAAGGGAACTCATTAGCAGGATGCTGCAAGGAGATAGATCTACTATCATGAATTTCTGTTAATAACTGTGGTTTCGATTGCACAAATACTCCTTGAGCTTCTTGTAAGTTCACGCCCCAAAAATCAGGACAATTGAGAATAGGAATATTTAATTTAGAAGCTGTTTCTAAAGCTTTGATTAACCAGTGATTTGTACCTCTTTTATAATTCACTAAAGATTGTTGTTCTACATTAAGGCCTGCAAATTGAATAAGATGTCTAAAAGAGATTGAGGCTACCCCTAAGCTTGCCCCTAATATCACAATTTTTTCAAGTTCATGTATATTGCTTTTCATTAGGGTAACATTAACGTGCAGGCGTGGACTACTTAGTTTATACTTTTCTCTTGTTGTGACAAAATACTCAATATTCTGCAATAGACGATCAAAGCTGGCACCTCTCAAAATATATTCATATGTCTTCTTGGTCGCTGCATGTAAAGATAAAGCTATCTCATTTACATTGCTTTCTAAAAGTGAGTGAACATGTTTTTTAGATAATAGAGACCCGTTGGTAAGAAAATTAACATAAGGGAAATTATATTTTTGAATAATTTTCAAAATATCAAAGAAAAACGGTGAGGTCAGAGGTTCACTTCCAGCTGACAACGTAAGTTTTTTGACAAACGGACTAATAGGATGCAAGATATTTTCAAACATACCGGGATTTAAATAGGCTGCTTTTTGATTATAAATATGATCAAAGCTAAAATGACACATAATACACTTCAAGTTGCATTTATTTGATATGTCAAACAGAATATTTAGGGAGTTGGTCTCTAACTCTGCTAATTTACAAATCAGTTCTGGTTTTTGATCTTCTACTGAATTGCTAAAAGACATTGTATTCCGATTCTATTATTTAAAAGAATTATTCAAAATCAACAAGTATAGGAATTTCCACACGTTTATCAAGCTCCCCTTTTGAATCCGCATCAGCAACAATCTCCAATGCAGTAGATATTGTAGAAAGAGCATATGCCAGATCTTCTTCTGTATGTGCATAGCTTGGTATCATAATGCAATTATAACTACATAGACCCCTGGCAAGCAGTTCCTGGAAATATAATGTTTTTTTAAGCATAAGCCGCTCATGATTTGAATCTATGAAAACCTGTATCATTCTACATGGTGTCCCTATGCAGGCAGCATTCACTCCATACTGCCTGCATAATTCGTTAATGCCTTTCTTCAATTTCAGTCCATAGCTCCAGACATACTCTGCAACTGGTTCCTCTCTGTATATTTTGATGGCGGCACGTGCAGCAGCAAATGAATAAATTTCACTTTTAAATGTAGGTGCATACTTGGTTCTGTACATACCTTCTTTTAAGATATCAGCCTGTCCAACTAAGGCTGCAAGAGGCATTCCAGAAGCCAAGGCTTTACCTAAGCATGTCATATCAGGAATAACCCCGGTTGCTTTTTGAACACTTCCACCTGGATAACGGTATCCTGTGAATATCTCATCAAAAACAAGAATTGCATCTGCACGCTTTGTTGCACTGGCTATCTCTCTGAGAAAACCGGTATGCTCATCAGGCTTGATGCCGATCTCATCTTCTCCTAAAGGGCCCGATGGTTCAAGCATCACTGCCGCCAGGTCATGTTTATGCTTTTCATAAAGCTGGTAAAAATCGTTGATATCGTTAAATCTAAACCGGTGTATCAGTGGAGTTGACCGATCTGGAACTCCAGTCCTGTGAAATCCCATTTGTTCAACCCACCAATCTTGCCAGCCATGATAACCTGAGTAGAGTATGGTTTTTTTGCCAGTAAGAACTCTGGCAATCCGTGCTGCTACCGTGCATACATCAGAACCGTTTTTTCCAAAAATTGCCATTTCAGCAGAAGGGATATCTTCGCAAAGCATTTGTGTCACTTCAATCTCATAAGGATGCACGTAGGGAATCACAGGTGCTGTAAGTTGCACAGCTTCAATAATAGCCTGCTGTACCCTCTTATCTGCATATCCAAGCAATGTACTGCCCCATCCCATTATAAAATCAAGATATTTATTTCCTGTAATGTCCCACAAATGCCCTCCCTCTGCCCGATGTGCAATTATGGGATATCTGCGCCCGTCTGTACCCCGTGAAACCCCTCTGGTTGGTTGAAAATGCCAAGGATTATGATGTAGTGCTATATTCCATAAGTTGTCATGGGGATCATCAACAGGTTTATCTATCGTAAGTTCAATTGCTAAGGGCTGTACTCCTTTGTCTGTGAAGAGTGCCACCTGAAATTGAACCAGTTCTATCATGATGGTCATCCTTCCAGGTTCAGACGGGATATTCATTGTAAAACGGAGAGTTACCTCTTCACCAGAATGCACATCTGATCGGGGGAGAAGATGTGTGGATATAATTGCATTGTTATAGCGTACATAAAAAGCAACATTTTCCCCATCCGGTGTACCTGTGTGCCAAACCATATCTCCTGTATTTTTGATAAGTATTTTTGCAGGGTAAACTGATTTTGCTGGAAGTATTTCTGGAATGTTATGGTTGAGATAATCAACACCATAAGAATTCTCTGGCTCTTTAAGTGTCTGCATCTGTTGATTGTTGCCCTCATGTTGTTTGTTTATATTAAGATACGGATTTAAGGAGTTCACTTTCTCTAAAATTTTAGATGTAATTTTATCTTGGAATATTATGCTCTTCTTTTTTACCATTGTGAGTTGTGTTTGTAGGTATAGTTTTAACAATTCACTGTATGGAATTTTACCATCAACATATATGGATTCACTCATCAACTCTGTTGATTCAAGAAGCGTTTCTGATCTGTTTATTTCCGTTAAGATTAGAGAGAGTGTATGTTCACCTGGTTTTATGGGAGCCTGTAATTCAAAGGTAAAGTGAATTCGCTGACCTGGAATAAGATCATGATTTATGGGTAAACAAGCTATTTTCTGGTTGTTCAACAGAATAATAAGAGCTACAGATTTTTCAGCTTCAGGATGTATGTCAAAACTCAACCATTGCATCGGGCCAACATTTTCTACCCAGAAACGGAATAGAGCTATTTGACCAGGTTTTAGATCAGCTGGCATTTCGCGACAAACAACTCTTGACGGCAGGTTACCTGAAACAATTGCAGTTTCCAACTCTTCAGGGGTGGCATGAAGGAATTTATTTTTCCGTAAAATAAGCATACGATTATGAACACGGTTTAAACTTTTTGGAATATCAATGCCTGATTGGCATACACAAGTACGCTCTGTACATGTATTACATAGCAAATCTTCGCCAGGATGGAGCTTGAAATAATGGAGCCTTCCAAGAGCTTCAAAAGTATCGGCTGGATAGTTCCAGATATACCCTTCTCTGAACAACCAAGAGATTGGAAGAGATCGGCTACATGTGATTTCACATGAACCGCAACGGCTGCATAAACTATGTTGCATCTTGAAAATATTTTTTTCAATCAGTGCAATTTGTTTATGAGTCAAGTCATAAGGGTTATACCCAGCAGAGGCATTTTCTTCCGCCTCCTCCACAGATGCTGTTCCAGGTACTACAGCACAAACAGCTTTATGTTGGAGAATTGCCTTTAATATATCACTGGCTTTTAATTCATCAGTATCATCAGAAAATCGCTCATGAGGAGGGAATGCCTTGCTGCTACAAATAAGACCTCCAGCAAGTGGTTTCATAATTAAAAGACTTACATTATGTTTTAATGCCAACGGGAAAATCTGATTTGAAGCTTGATCAATTTCTTCATATGCCTTTCCCTCTGATTTTCCATAGTAGGTTAAAACATGAAAACCAAGTGGATTATATGAGATCATTAATGCATCAAAATACCCAGAAGTAATAAGTTTTGCAATATAATCAGGTGAACCATGGGTTGAACAATAAATTCCGCCTAACCGGTTGCTCTTTTTCATCTGCTGAAGAAAATCAAGCATCCCACCTTTATCCCAAATATTATGTCCTAGATCTTCGCAATAGTCGATTCCTGATATACCAAAAAGAGGTAGTTGATTTTTCCCTAAGATACGACAAGTATTCTCAAAGGCTGATTTGTAAGTTTCAATTGGACCTGGTGCGTTTGATATTACATGAATTTCCCCACCTCCAAATTCCATAATCGCCTTAGCAATTATGGATTCAGCACCTCCATAGTCTGTAGCTGTGTGAACCCAATTAACACCAAGCTCAAAACCTCTGCAAAGAGTATCAATAGCTTTTTGTTCAGGCAACATCCGCAACTGAGCGGTACCAAAACCAACTACACTTAATCGTATTCCTGTTTTGCCAACAAAATTATACTGCATAAATGATTTTAGTACCTCAATAGAAAAAGTTAAAGTTAGTCAGTAATTTACGGTTAAGACATTAAGTTGACTGCTCTGTATTGAAGAGGGTAAAGTTATGATATCAGCATGAATAGTGTCCAACGCATTTTGCCATTGCTCTGTCCAGAGTTGAATTAAATGGTTGGGCAAAATTACCTATAGCTCTTTTAGCTTTGCTTTGGCTTGTCAATACAGGAAACTTGAGAAGTTACCAGCATATTCCCAATACATAGTCAAAAACATATTTGATGACACTCAACTTGCACCGAACACCTTTTTCAGGAGTTCTGATACCCGTGCAGCGGGATTCTGCCTGATTTTCAGCTCTTCTTGTGCAATAAGATAGAAGAGACCATCAAGTGCTTTCTGGGTGATATACTGCTCAAGATTTGGATTTACCTGAGATTCGCCTGTTACCAGGGTGATGCTGTTATAGGTTGATGCAATCGGACTCCAGTATCTGGTCACATTTACCGTCTGTATGGCGTTTCTGACAACTGGTATAAACTCGGAAAAGAGTATGTCATGGGTCTTTGATTTCAGATACTCTGTCGCAGCATCATTGGAGCCATGGAGTATGGCCATACCATCACTTATGCTCATGCTCATAATAGCACTTTTGAATATAGGCAGTGCTTTTTTAGATGCCTCCTCTGCTGCACGGTTAAGAGATTGCTCAAACTCGCTTACTAAATTTGTGAGACCAACCTGCTCAACCGCACTCTTAACCTTCACTGCTTCCGGCGGAAAAGGGATACGGATTAAAGGGTTCAGATTGAAGCCATCTCTTTTTGAGGTAAGAGAGGTGGAGTTTGTTGCTCCAACGTAGAGAGCCTCCTTCAAACCTCTGATAACTTCGTCGGTGGTGATCTCACTGCTGGCAGTGGTACCAATGTCTGAAATCTGCTTCACTGGAATCTGCGTTAATGTATCTACACAGCCCAACAGAACGAGGCATGATAGCGAAATGGCTGAAACGATGATTTTTCTCATATTTTTCCTCCTTAAGGTTGTTGACGGTATCTCCGACCGCTTCACTTGTAAATGGTAGCCCTGATGAGACTATACCTCTTTGATAAGTTAAATGCGATAACTCTTCTGATAACTTAGTGGGAGAGATAGTGCCAGTCTTTTTTTATTATGCGATAGTTCTACTTTGTCAAGTTACCCTCCTGCCTCACCCCTGGCCCCTTATGTAATATCATTGGCTGCCGGGCTTATGGAGTGGGCATCAGATGGGTTCATTCTGCCTACAATGTTGATGAACTCTCTTTGAAAAACAGGAACAGAGCTGTTTTTCAAAGAGATGGCATTCCATGTAAGGGGGAAACCTTTACGGGTAATGGGCAGAGCGCTGATCTGGTTTGATTCAAGCGCACTTCTTACAGCCCATCTTGGGACAGCGCTGATGCCAAACCCTGAAGCAACCATCTCAATTATCGCCTGTGGCTGGGCTATGGTCATGAATTTTTTGGGTTCAATGGCCCTTGGCTTCAAGATGGTCAGATAGAATCTATTGCTGCTCTTCTCTGCATGAGATATCAGGCAGAACTCTTCAAAATCCTCAAGATTAATATAGTGATGGGTTGCCAATGGGTTGTCATTGCTCATGATGCAGACCATCTGATCCTCAAACAGAGGGTGAGTGGAGAGAGTTTCATCTGCCTTCTGATTCACTGCTGTCCCAATAACAACATCATATCTCTTCTCTTCAAGCTCCCTCTCTGGCTCTATTGATGCCCCTATCTCAAATTCAATGTTTGGAAATTTTTCCTGAAACCTTGCAAGGACTCCTGGCAGCCACTTATAGCAGAAGAGGCATTGAGTCCCAACCTTGAACTCTCCACTCTCCCCGGATACCCTCCTTGCTATCTCAAGCTCTGCCCCTTCAAGTGTCTCAATTATATTTTCTGCTGCCTGCAACAGCTCTTTTCCGGTTGGGGTAAGGGTCATCTTTTTACGGGTTCTGAAAAAGAGATCAACATTTAATTTCCCTTCAATATCTTTGAGTTGCTGGCTGAGAGCTGACTGGGAGATAAAAAGAGTCTCAGCAGCTTTTGTCATATTGCCAGTTCTGGCAATGGAGCAGATCATCTTCAGATGTTTTATCTCAAGCTGGCTCATAGTATTTAGATTAACTCTCCTTATTGACATGATAATTATAATTAATTTTACTTATATAAAATTATCCTATATTTTCCAAGTCAAACTTACTTTTAACAAATAAAAGTAAAGAGTTTCAGGGCATTTTTTTAAAAAAACTTACTTTAAAGAGGAGAAAAGCCATGGCCAGAATTGCTACAGTTGCACCTGAAAAGGCAGAGGGGGTTGTTAAAGAGGGGTATGAGATGTTCATGAAAAATGTTGGAATGATCCCAAAACCCATGGAGATGATGAGCGTAACTCCCGCACTTTTTGAGATACAGCTGAACAGGATAAAATATTTTTCCAAACACCCGACATTGAGCTTTCCCCTGCTGGCACACATCAGGTATCTGGCTTCTCACCAGCTGAACTACTCCTTCTGCATGGATTTCAACGGATCTGTACTTAAAAAACTTGGGGCTGAAGATGCAGACCTGGAGGCGATGAAGGGTGATCCATCCAGATCTCTGCTTGAGGATAATGAAAAAGCAATGCTTCTGTTTGTCGTCAAATCAATCAAATCTCCAGGATCTGTTACAGACTCTGATATTGAGAAGCTTCGGGAGTTTGGATGGTCTGACCGGGATATGGTTGATGCACTATCTCAGGGGGTCAGTATGATTGACCACTCCATAATGATGGAGGTTTTCCAGATTGACCAGAGCTGCATGACAAGGTAAGAGACTATTGCTCTGCTGCTCTATGTTGAAATAAAAAGGGAGGTTCTGATTTTGGCCATACTATAACTCTTTTGCTGCTGTCTGAATCAGGATGGCCAGAATTTACAGGATGAATAAGGATTTGTACCTGTAAATCCTTTCATCCTGAATATCCTGATTCAGACAATCTTGACAAGGCTTAGTACCTGATAGGTGTCGACTTTGAGTATATAAAGAACCTAACCGGACACTACTGATTGAGAATCCCTTTTCTGCAACCTCAATACATCTCATACTTCACAAGCCTGCCATCCAGCCCGCCAGCCTTGATCGGCTTTTTCCATGATGCCTTAAGGCCCATGTGTTTGATATATTCAGGCTCTCCAAAATAGATAAAGGCGCTTGAGCCCTGGCACTTCTGCTTGAGAAAGTTCCCAAGGTTATTATGAAACACCTTCAGATCCTGATCCTTTCCCATCCGTATCCCGTAGGGAGGATTGGCTACAATAACGCTCTTCTCAATTGGTGGCAGATCATTGAAATCGATCTGGCTGATTGAAACATTGGCGCCGGAGTGCATCCCCATCAGGTTGGTTCTTGCTGCATTGACAGACTCCTTTGAGATGTCACTGCCTGAAATGAGGTTGGGAGGAATCTGCCTTATGGCAGAGTCAGCCTCTCTTCTCACCTGATCCCACAGCTCAGGGTTATAATCAGGAAGCATCTGAAAACCGAATTTTTCTCTGAATATGGCAGCAGGGATATTGCACTTATACATAAGAGCCTCGCACAGCAGAGTTCCTGAGCCGCACATGGGATCGTACAGAGGCACAGTTCCATCCCACTCAGACAATCTGATAATGGCAGCAGCCACAGTCTCCTGCATAGGGGCTGTAACTGACTCCTCCCTGTAGCCCCGCTTGTGAAGAGCGCCCCCTGATGCATCCACACTTATATCTGCAATGTCGTTTCTGATATGCAGGTTTATGATTATATCAGGGTTGATGGTATCAACGTTGGGACGCTTGCCGGTTCTCTCCCTGAAGTAGTCTGCAATGGCATCTTTAAGACGTAGCCCTGCAAACTGGGAATGGTCAATTATGCTTTCTGACACATTGGAGACAATGGAGAAGGTGCTCTTTTTACCAATAAGAAGTTCCCATTTTACTCTCTTTGCATTTCTGTACAGAAGATCGCTGTCACTGCATGGAAACGATTCAAGTGGGGCAAGTACCCTTGAGATGAGTCTGGACATGTAGTTGATCTTGTAGAGAATGGATTTTTCAGCACTGAAATAGATCCCGCTGTGGGCAGCTTCAATATCTCTTGCTCCCAAGCCATCAAGCTCAATGAGCCCCTCTTCACTTAAGCTCTCTGCAATCTGGGCAAAATATCTGCCATCCTGCTGATACTTGAATCCTGATGCGTACCTCTGGTGCTCTCCTGCCCTTTTACGTATCACATGTTTGTGCGTATGATCTGCTATTTTATTCATGGCTATCCATCTTATTCTGACATATAATGTTTTATAACGTTGCAGGCAATTGAGGTGCCTCCCTGTTTTGTCCGGAGATACTCAACCCCTTTCTTAATAAGTTCTCTTCTGTCAGGAGGATCTTTCAGGGTTGACACCATGAACTCAATCACTCCATCTCTGCTTGCTGCTCTTCTGACCATGTTACTGGTAAATATCTCCTCTCCCACCCAGGCGAAATCATCGACAAAAGGCCCTGTGACAGTGGCTGCACCGGAGATTACAGATTCAATGAAATTCTGCCCTCCCAGAGGCTTGAGGCTCCCACCCACAAATGCCACAGTGGCAATAGAGTAGGCGCTTTTCAACTCTCCGAATATATCCCACAGAATAACAGTTCCCAGGAAGGCTCTTTTCTCTCCTGGAGTGGGTGGTTGTTCCATATCTGACCTGAGCACCCATCTGTGATCTGTTCCTGCAAGTGCTCTTTTCCAGAACGGCACTCTTTGCATATGCCTTGGAAACAGACAGACCACCTGCTCTGGAAATCTTCTCATGAGTTCATCCAAAATTATCATGACATCGCTCTCCTCCTCTCTGCGCACAGAGGCAAGTATGGAGAGAGGTATATTTGCTGGAACTATTTCTCTCAGCTTGATTTCAGAGGCTGCTTCGATCTCAGGCCTGGCAAAGATGGTATCAAACTTCATGTTTGACATAAGATCAACTCTGGAACATGGGAAAAGTGATCTGAACCTTTCAGCGTCTCTCCTGCTTATGGCAAGAATGGTGTCAGGCGGGATCTGTTGCCACAACCATCTGGTTTTCATATAATTTTTAAAACTTCTGGTGGATAATCTGCCATTTATAACAACTGTTCTGACCCCATGTTTTCTTGCAGCTATCATAAGGGATGGCCAGAGTTCAGTTTCAAGCAGAACAATGATAGAGGGTTTTACTCTGAACAGAGCACTCTCCATAATATCTGGAATGTCAAAGGGAAACCATGCTATATTAATGGATATGTGGCCAGAAGAGATGGGGCTGAATGTGCGGGATCTGTTGTGAAATAAGTTACTGTCGAATATCTTCTGATCTGAAAGATGAGGCAGCATAGCCTCCTGGTAAACCCCTAACCCCTGGGCAGTTGTTGAGGTGAGCAGAATCTTTGCTGGCTGTTCAAACTTCAAATTTCTTACAAGTTCCACGGCAAGGTAGGACTCTCCAGCAGATGCCCCCTGTATCCAGATATCGGCCTGATGAAGATGGTCAGATGAGGTGCGCTCTCTGATACCCTGACGCAACCTGCTCTCTCTTCTGAGAATGGGGAGTGCAATCCACCAGATTAACCGGTACAGTTTCAAAAATAAAAATAGTATTGTGCTCTTTTTCATATTACAGTATGGTCTCACATTTTTGAGATATTGACAATACTTCTTATAAGGAGCTTGCTTCTATGGATAAAACAGGTGATGAAACATTTGATATTTAATATATCTGACCAATATCATAAAGAGCGCTACCTCGCACTCTTGAAGATTATAGGCCACCACTGGCAAAAGCTCTTTTTTGCAATGATTTGCATGGTTGCTGTGGCAGCATCCACAGCTGCATCTGCCTATCTTGTCAAACCGATGCTTGATGATATTTTTGTCAATAAAGACAGAACAGGGCTCTTTTTTATTCCTGCAGCAGCAGTTGTCATCTTTCTCTTAAAAGGTCTTGGAACCTATGGTCAGCAGTACTGGATGAGCTATGTTGGTGAGCAGGTTATCAAATCATTCAGAAACGCTCTGTATGAGAGGATCATTGACATGCCGCTCTCCTTTTTTCACAGGGAGAAAACCGGCACCCTTATGTCAAGAATAACCAATGATGTCAATATTATCAAAGGGATGGTCTCAACAGCTGTTACAGGCCTGCTCCGTGACCTTTTTACGGTGATTGGTCTGACTGGTGTAATTTTCTACATGGACTGGAGACTTGCGATTGGGGCTTTTTTCATTCTTCCAGCAGCTTTCTATCCCATTGTGGTATTTGGCAGACGTGTGAGGAGATTCAGCACAGGATCGCAGGAGGCGATGGCTGATCTGAATGTCTTTTTGCATGAGACCTTTTCTGGTACCAAAGTGGTAAAGATATTTACAATGGAGCCGTATGAGAAGAGGCGGTTCAGGGAAAAAACTGATCTTATCTTCAAACTTGAGATGAAATCTGTAGTTGCAAAATCTCTCTCCTCACCAGTAATGGAGTTTGTGGGAGGTCTTGGCATTGCATTTATAATCTGGTTCGGAGGCTCAAGGGTTATCAGCGGATCATCCACCACTGGAACCTTTTTCTCCTTTCTGACAGCAGTGATGATGCTCTACGATCCGGTAAAACAGCTCACCAAACTCAATAATACAGTTCAGGAGGGGCTGGCTGCAATAACACGTATCTATGATATAATGGAGAGAGAGTCTGAAATTGTTGAATCTGAAGATAGTATAACTCTTGGTACAGAGAACAGCATGGGTGTCACATTTGAAGATGTCTTCTTCAAGTATCAGCCTGATAAAGAGGCAGCTACTCCAGAGAAGAGAGATCTCAATTCAGGCACAGATACTCCTCAAGATAGAGAGGAGATTAGCAGTAGCGCCTCCTCCTCCTGGGTTCTAAGTGATATCAACCTGCATGTGGAGCCGGGAGAAGTTGTTGCACTTGTGGGAATGAGTGGCGGTGGCAAAACCTCTCTTGTCAATCTGATCCCAAGATTCTATGATGTGACTGAGGGGAGGATAACCATTGATAAAAAAGATATCCGGGATATCTCTCTTAGCTCTCTGAGAGGAAAAATCTCCATTGTCACACAGGAGCCGATTCTGTTTAACGAGACTGTACTGGACAACATCCGGTACGGACGCCTTGATGCCTCTGACCATGAGGTTGAAGAGGCTGCCCGTGCAGCATTTGCCCATGATTTCATAACCGGTTTTCCAAAAGGGTATGACACCATAATAGGAGAACTTGGAAGCCGCCTTTCAGGTGGCGAGAAGCAGAGAATCTGCATTGCCAGAGCACTGATCAAAAATGCCCCTATTCTGATTCTTGATGAAGCAACGTCTGCACTTGATGTTGAGGCAGAAAGGGTTGTCCAGCAGGCACTTGGCAACCTGATGCAGGGAAGAACCACACTGGTGATTGCCCACAGACTCTCAACAATTGCCCATGCCAACAGAATTATCCTTATCAATAAAGGGAGGATCGTGGAACAGGGCACCCATGAGCAGCTGATGGAGATGGGTGGAGAATACTTTAAAATGCAGAGCATGCAGCATACAGACAATATTGAAGATTTTTCATAAGGCAGGTTCAGCCCCTGACCCAATAAAACCCACATGGCAGATTGACCTGCCACAACGAAGCATGAAAGTTGTAGAGACGCAAGATCTTGCGTCTCTACGGGGTACCAACCAGTTTGTGTCCCTAGACTTTCATATAAAAAAACCACAACATATCGTAAGTAGGAGTACCAACTGCCCCTACAGGAGAAATATTATGGCAATTTCCCAGCAACTTCTTGATATTCTGGCATGCCCCAAATGCAAAGGGGATCTCTATCTGACTGAAAAGGGGGACGGGCTTGTGTGCAAAGCGTGCAGCCTTATCTATGAGATACGGGAAGATATTCCCATCATGTTGATTGAAGAGGCAAAACCGTTAGAAAAATAGATATTGATGAAGGGACAGAACTATATAGAAAAATGAGCACTCCAAAAGAGCCGGATCCGGCAAAATTAATCATCAGTCTTTTCATGAACAGTAAGGATATTTTTGAATCTGTTCAGCCGGAACTTGAAAAAGAGTTCGGTGAATGTGACATGACAAGCAGCTGGTTTAACTTTGATTTTACAGATTACTACTATAAAGAGATGGGCTCACCACTCTTCCGCCGTGTGGTGGTGTTCAAAGAGATGATTCATCAAAGTGACCTTTCAGGAATCAAGGTGCGTACAAATCTGCTGGAAAAGAGGTTTGCAACCAACGGGAAAAGATCATTGAATATTGATCCGGGCTATCTTCTGCTTTCACGGTTTATCCTTGCAACTGGCAAAGACTATGCTCACAGGATATATGTTGGTAACGGGATCTATGCAGACCTCACATTGATGTATAAAAAAGGGAGCTTCAACTCCCTTGAGTGGACATATCCTGACTACGCATCAGATGAGATGTTGCATTTTCTTGAACAGGTGAGAGCTAAATATGCCCATGATCTGAAACAGGATAGACAATCAAAACCATAGAGAGACAACCTATATGATAAAAAGTATGACTGCCTATGCAGAGGCATCAAATATTGAGAACTCCATCCGCTGTGATGTGGAGATACGTTCATATAACAGCAGACATCTTGATATTGCCCTATATCTGCCAAGATCGTTCAGCAGATATGAGGAGAGCATTAAAAAACTGATTGCTGCAAAATTGTCAAGAGGGAGAATTGAGATACGAATTGCAATTGAAGATCTGTCTGAAGATGCTGTACAGTTTCAGGTTGATCTGCCAAGGGCACAGGCATATTACAGGGCACTTGTGCAGTTGAAAGAGCAACTTTCACTTCAGTCAGGTATAACCATTGAGAATCTGCTGGAGGGCAAAGAGATGATAAAATCTGCTGAGAAGAGAGAGGATGATGATACTCTGGTCTGGGCTGCTGTCTCAAGAGCGGTCAATGGGGCACTGGACGGGCTTGAAGCGATGCGTACCAGTGAAGGGGATAATCTTGCAAAGGATCTTGCAGAGAGGATGGACTATATTGAAGATGCACTGTCGAAAGTTGAAGATAAAGCCGCATCCATGCCACAGATATACAAGGAGCGCCTGATGGAGAGAATTACCTCTCTTATGTCCACAACTGGTGGAAACAGTTCTCTTACCACAAATCATGCGCATCAGAACATTGAACACCTTATTGATCCGGTGCGGCTCTCTCAGGAGGCGGCAATTCTGGCAGACAGAAGTGATATATCAGAGGAGATTGTCAGAGCAAGAAGTCATGTGACTCTTTTCCGTGATATAATCTCCTCACCAGAACCAGGGGGGAGAAAGCTGAATTTTCTGATACAGGAGTTTAACAGAGAATTCAATACCATGGGATCAAAGTCAGGCCGAGCTGATCTGTCCCATATGATCGTGGATCTGAAATCTGAACTGGAAAAGATCAGGGAACAGATCCAAAATATTGAATAGTAATGTAGCAACAGGAATTTGCAAACAGATGACATTTAAAAAACAGGTTAAATCATATATGGAACAGGAGCTGCTCAATATCGGTTTTGGTAACACAGTAGTGGCTGATAAAGTGGTCACTATACTGACACCAAACACATCTCCTATGAAACGTCTCAAAGATGAGGCTAAGGAGGAGAAGAGGCTTATTGATGCCACCCACGGCAGAAAGACCCGCTCGATTATTGTTACAGAGAGCAACCATGTGATCCTTTCCGCCATTCAGGCAGAGACTATTTCTCAGAGATTTACAGCACTGAAAAAAGATGAAACCGAAACTGATGAATAAAATAAGATTCGCTAACCGACAGGAGATCAACTGATGGGTCAGAAGGAGAGAGGGGGAAGAACCAGAGGGAAAATTTTTGTGATCTCTGCACCATCCGGGGCAGGAAAGACAACGCTATGTACAAAAATCCTGGCTCAGTTCCCTGAACTTGCATATTCAGTTTCCCACACAACCAGGCAACCCAGGGCTGATGAAAAAGATGGTGTTGACTATTTTTTTATCACAGAGAGTGAATTCAGAAAGAGGATAGAGAACAATCTCTGGGCAGAGTGGGCTCAAGTACATGACAATCTATATGGCACCTCCATGAAGTTCATAGAGGAGAAGATCGAGAGAGGCAAACATCTGCTTCTTGATATTGATGTTCAGGGGGCAAAGCAGTTAAAGCGCTCCTTTCCTGAAGCCATTACAATCTTTATCATGCCACCATCAATTGATGTGCTTGAAAAGAGGCTGAAAAAGCGGAAGAGCGATTCTGCCGAGGTTATTGCCAAACGTGTAGCCAATGCCGCTGGTGAAATTTCAAACAGTTCATTTTATGAGCATGTGGTTGTCAATGAGGATCTGGATCTGGCTGAAAAAGAGCTGGCAGAGATTATTTCACAGATCAGATCTGACAGGTAATATCGATACAATAAGCTTCATATGGATCGCAGACAGAGAGAGACTCTCTTGAATTGGCATAAGTTTCTCAAACAGCAATTTTCCTGTCAGAGAGTGCAACTCTGACAGATATCTTCAATCTGAAAAGGGACACTGAATAAACAATGATTGATATGGTACCATATAACAAAAACGATATGATTGCATTTGCATCCACGCTTCTGGTGTGGAGCATTCTCTTTTCCTTTTTATATATCTTGCGTTCATTCTTTCTGCTCATCTTTCTGACATTTGTCTTTGCTTACATCCAGATAACTATTGTAAATCATGTGGAGCAGAGATTGATGTGCCACAGAAAGCTCTGTGTGGTTATGACAGGAATTGCCCTGCTCTTCTTTTTCATATCTGTAACGATATTTCTCATTCCAAGTGTAAAAAGACAGACAGAAGTGTTCATAAGTCAGTTCGGAATCTATATAGCCCGTGTTGATCAGGAGATCATACAGTTGAGCCAGCAGTACCCGTTTATAAAAAAATTAATTATAGAACTTGAACTTACCTCTGTAGATACCCCCAACGGAGTTCCCACAGTAACCATCTCCGAAGAGCCAGCAAGAAATCTGAAAAATTTACAGGTTGAGACACCTAAAAAGTCTCCGGTTGGAGAGCTGTTTCAACAGGTGGTGGGCCTTGGTAATGAGACAACTGGAATCAGCAACCTCAACCAGTTACTTGAAAAATTCCGCAACATCAGTGGCAAGATTGCCTCTGTTGGATCTGCCTTTCTTCTCTCCTTGCTCTTCTCGTTCCTAATTGTCTTTGACCTGCCAAACCTGACCAGGCTTGTTACTGATCTTGAGAAGACAAAGCTCAGGTTCTTTTACAGAGAGGTTGCGTACAAGATAAGAGATTTCGCACAGGTTCTTGGTAAGGCTCTTGAGGCACAGCTCGTTATTGCCATTATCAACAGTATATTGACTGCATTTGGCCTCTACTTTCTGGGTATCGGGAAGTATGTGGCTTTTCTGTCTGTTATTGTTTTCTTTTGCAGCTTTATCCCGGTTGTAGGAGTTTTCATAAGCTCTGTTCCCATCTGTCTTGTCACTCTTCAGGTTGCAGGGCTTAAATCAATGATTCTGGCCATTATTCTGATTGTTCTTATCCACCTGATTGAAGGGTATATCCTGAACCCCAGAATCTATGGATCATATATGCTTATAAATCCTGTTCTTGTACTGATCATTCTCACCATCGGTGGGAAACTATTTCACATCTGGGGACTTATTCTTGGTGTTCCGGTATGCACCTATATTTTTGCCCATGCAATAAGAAGAGAGACAGCAGAAGAGGCTCAACAAATGGAGCCGGAGAGAGAGAGTTGAATTTAGGGGGCAAAAAAATGATATATGAGACATTATGTGGTGTACATTCAGTTCTGGAAGCAGCCAGGGCTGCAAGGAGAAGTTTCTCCAGAATATACATATCAAAAGAGCGTAACCTCTCAAGGCTCAATGAGATTCTTGAACTGGCAGAGACAAACAGAACAGCAGTTGAATTTGTCTCTGCTGACCACCTTGACCATATGAGTAAAGGGGTAAAACATCAGGGAATTATAGCAACTGTTACGCCGTTTCCTGTTAAAAAGGGGGAGACTGAACTCAAGAGCTGTAAATTTGATCTTAACCAGAGTGGATCTGATATGACAAACAGTGAAAACGCTCTTAACAGCATGAAACATGGTGGCTCAAAAAAATTTATTGTGGTGCTCGAAGGGGTTGAAGACCCGCACAATCTTGGCGCCATAATCAGAACCGCTATCTGTGCTGGTGTTGACCATATTGTAATACCCAGAGACAGAGCTGTGCAACCCTCCCCTGCCGTATCCAGAGCATCAGCAGGCGCCATGGAACATGCTGATATATGGAGCGTCACCAATACTGCATCGTATCTGAAAAACCTTAAAAAAAAGGGGGTCTGGGTTGCAGGGCTGGATGCTCAGGGGAGCACCTCAATTTTCAAGGCAGATCTTACTGAAAGTATTGCACTTGTGGTGGGTGGAGAGCATCAGGGGATACGTCCCCTTGTGAAAAAAGAGTGTGATTTTATACTCTCGCTACCCCTTGCACCAGAAGGTGTCACATCCCTTAACGCCTCAGTTGCCTGCGGTATTGCCATGTATGAGGTGGTGAGGCAGAGAAGTGGTATTATATAACATATATGGCAGATTGGTCTGCCATATATAAGAGATGTGCTTCACTACTGCAGCATAAAGGGGGATTTATAGTTCTTATCCAGTAGAGAGGGTGGAGTGGATGTCATGTGAGCAATCTTAAAAGAGGTAATCTCTTGAGGGTGAAGACAATTCATCCATTATGAGTTCAAGGAGTAATTGACCTTACCAAACGTGACATATATGCATGCATCTGTTTAGGCAGATCAAAAGTTCCATTATCCATGCACCAGTTCAATAGTATGCCTCTTGCTCCGGTGAAAAGAAACTTGGTGGTCTCTTTAGCAGCAAAACTGGAATCGATCTCGCCTTGTTCAATGCCCATATTAACTATCCCTTCTAACATTGTGAAACGGACAGAAGTCTGGCAGAGAAACAGTCTGCTCTGGGTTTTGTAAAGCGCCTTGATGATATCAATGCCATACAACAGATAGAGCTTTGCAAAAAGGTCAAAAAAAGATACAATTTTGTCAATTGAAGTATCTCCCTGGATCATGCTGACGGCTTTCTCTTTCATAAATTCATCAGCATTCTCAAATAATTTATACAAGATATCATCTTTAGACTTAAAGTAGTGATAAAAAGCACCTACAGAAACTCCAGATTTTTTACTTATCTCTTCAATTGTAATATTATCAAATCCTTTCAACTCCATCAATTTCACAGCAGTTTCATGAATTCTATTTTTAGTCTCAATTGCTTGAAGTCCGCGCTTTGTTAATTTTGGCATCTATTTACCTTCTTAGTGTTGATCATAACATGCACCATTTTTACCAGGATATCTTCTTGTCACTATCCTGATCGAATCTGCCATGTGTGAAGTTATGATTACCCCTTCTTGATTTTTCTATCTCCTCATCCACTTAACAAAAACAGAAACAGTAAAAGTTAATGTCTGTATGAAAACTTTAATTTATACAAAGAATAATATTTTAAGTCAAGAATTTGATATTATAATATTCTCAATATTGGATAATCTAGCTCTTTTTGCAATTAAAGAGCATAACTTTTACAGCTATCTCTGGTTATTGTTGATAGTGAGGGTACAATACACTCCTCTCTTGGAAATATTGTAATCTCTCTTTTCGTTTTTAATCCCTGAACAATAATCTCAAACGCTGTCTCCAGAGTGGACCTTACAAAATTCTTCTGTTTGTTCAGTAAATGTTTGGAGTTCAACCAGAGTACGACCCCCGAATAAGAGGCCCATATAAGATCTGCCAGAGCCACCGGGTTTTCATCAATAAAGATACCAGAGTTGATCCCCTCCTTTATCACAGCTACAATTGCACCATGAGCCTGAGTGGAGTATTTTTTCAACTCCTGCATGATCTCATCTGAAAGATTGTGCAGAACCTCCCCAGACTGAAGATGAAAGAGGCTGATCAAAACATTAGGATCATGGTTATACAGATCAATAAAAATCTCAAGAAAGCATTCAATCTTCTTTTCAACAGGGAGATCATAATCAACAACTTTTTCAATCTCTATAGCAAGATATTTCAAAAGGTTAATGGCCAGTGATGTATAAAGTTCCTCCTTGTTTTTAAAATAGAGGTAAAGCGTACCTGGACTCAATTCTGCCTTTGAGGCAATCTCCTCCACTGTTGCACGATTGAATCCTTTTGTTGAGAACACCTTATATGCTGCAACAATTATCTCTTCTTTTCTCTTTTCCTTCTCCCGTTGTTTACGTTCAACTATGCCCATTTTTTACCTCTTGATAGTTACATACAAAATAATCGCTGATGCAGTTCAATAGAACTTTTAGCTATTAAATAATTAATTTATAACTATAATTATAATCAGTCAATCTTTTTGATGCGGAAAGCAACTGAACCTTCAAAGGGATATGCTTGAATAAACTTAAAAACAAGGTGATTCTCACACTCTAATCCTCAGGTTGATCTCCACCAGCATCCTATTTTTTCTTAGTTGATAAAAATTTCACTTGACATTCAATTTCTTATAAAATATACAAAAAAACATTAACTGAATATATTCAGTGAGGATGCTTTGTCAATAGAAAAAGATAAGATCATATTTATATACATACTTTCTATAAAGCTTTATATTTTTAATATATTTTCCTGTAAAAAATAAAATTTTAAATTACAAACTAATTCACTGAATATATTATGTTAATGATAAAATGTATGGTCTGGCTGAGATATTGAGTTTCTCTTCTGCGTTTGCTGTAAGGCCTTTCAATGGATATAAAAATTCAACCTACATGAATTTAATTAATTAGATCAAAAAGGCAAAATGTAAAAGTCTGCCATTCGATCCCTTAATTTCGTATTTTTCGCATGAGAATGGAAGAGTTTGACTAAGCAGCAACAGGTACACCAAAGTTTAAAAACTGGCATAAACTGATCAAAATTTTTTATTGATTTTAATTCGGGAGAATGAAAATGGAAAGATGGAAAACGCTCCAACGTGTCCCTGCACCAGCACTAGCTGATCGATTCGGGCCACTGGCAGGAATGAGAGTATTATTAACGGGAAGTATTGTTTCGGCCCCTTTTGCTGGGAGTATGCTGGCCGATTTTGGTGCTGAAGTTATTCATGTTGAGCGACCAGGCATTGGTGATCCTTACCGTAATATGTCACCTATGGTGAAAAGAGGAGATAACAGTGACTCTTTTGCTCTTGCAACCGCAGCAACCCCTTCCAATGAACGTGTAAGTGCCGGGTGGATACAGGAGGGACGAAATAAGCTAAGTCTGGCTCTGGAGGTGAATCTTAAACATACTGAAGCTAAGGAGATTTTTCTATCTCTCATTAAAAATTGCGATATCTGGTTAGAAAACATGGTTTGGCTGGATAAACTGGGGATCACAGACGAAATGCTTCACGAAGTCAATCCACAGCTGGTTATCGCCCATGTGAGCGGTTTTGGGAGACCTCAATTCGGTGGTGTACCAGAGGAGTGCGACCGCCCATCATATGATCCTGTTGGCCAGGCAGAAGGCGGTTATATGTACATCAATGGTTTTCCAGAGCCCATGCCACCATCCTATGGGGCATCTTTTGTTAATGATTACATGTCTGCGATGTTTTGTGTGTGTGGAGTATTGATGGCATATATAAACGCCAAAAATACAGGGGTGGGACAATCTGTTGATGTCTCTCAGACCGAATCCATGAGCAAGGTTCTTGGTGACACCTTTGTGAACTACTTTACGCTCAATCTCATCAAGCAGAGAGCTGGTAATAAGGTTCCAAATTTCCAGCCTGCCAACCTATATAAAACAAAAGACAACTATCTGTATATAGGTGCATTTGGCTCTTTTGTGTATGAACGTGCACTAAAGGCCATGGATATTGATATTGCAAAATACCCCTATCTCAAAGCCGGGGCTTCCAGAGAGGCATTGGACTCAGAACTCGGAATAGAACTCAATAATCTTATTGAAAAATGGATGGCTGAGCGCACTGCCGAGGAGTGCGTTGCAGCACTGAGAAAGTACAAAGTGGCCTGTGGTATTCCAAGGACATCCAAAGAGCTTGCCGAAAGCGAACATTATCAGAAACGGGGAAATTTTGTTGAATATGAAGATCAGACTCTGAAAAAGAAGGTCAAAGCTTTCGGATTTTCGCCCAAACTCAGCAAGACAAAGCCAAAGGTGTGGAGGGGTGCTCCCAGGTTTGGACAGGATACCTACTCAATCTTAAGCACTATCGCAGGTTATAGCGATGAAGAGATTGCGATTTTCAGAGAGAAAGGGGTGGTTGCATGGGGCGACGACGAAAATCCTAGCGTCATAACCTCAGAACGTAATGAGGATGAACTGCAAACTTGCCTTGTTCCCTGATCTTTTTAAGGAGCATGAACCAAACATAAAAAAAAGAGTACTAAATTCAAGATAAATTCAAGATAAATTCAAACAGGAGAGACACAATGTTTAAGAATGTTTTTGTCCCATACAAAGGGTATTGGAGTTCACCTTTCTCAAAGTGGCAGGGATCTTTTCAAAATGAAAATGCTGTTGATCTGGCAGCAGCCACTGCAAAAAAATTTTTTGAGCTAAGAGGTTATCAGCCCCAATACTTTGATGGCATTGTCTTTGGATCTACTATCCCACAAAGAGAGTGGTTTTACGATGCCCCTAATTTTGCAACACAGATTGGCAATCCAGATATAAGTGGCCCACGCATTGCACAGGCCTGTGCAACATCCACAGTATCCATGAACTACGCTGCAGGCTGTATTGAACTTGGCAGCCACAATAGCGTTCTTGTAGCCACTACGGATCGTACATCAAACTGTGCAAACCTGATCTGGCCCAACCCCAACGGACCTGGAGGCAGACCATATTTTGAAAGCTGGATGTTGGATAGTTTCGCATGGGACCCATGTGCAGATACAAGTCCGGTTCAAACCGCTGAAAATGTTGCCAAAGAGCATGGATTTACCCGTGAGCAATCTGATGCTCTGGCAGTCAACCGTTACAATAAATACCTGAACGCCCTGGCCAATGACAGAGAATTTCAGAAAAGATACATGATCCCCGTGGAGATCAAGATTTCAAAGAAGAAGAGCATTGTGGTTGAAGCGGATGAGGGGATAACCCCTTGTACCACAGAGGGGCTTGCCAGCTTGAAAACTCAGCCTGGCTGTATTCTCACCTTTGGTGCTCAGACCCATCCGGCTGACGGCAATGCAGGCATGGTCGTAACCACCAGAGAAAAAGCCCGTGAATTTTCAGCAGACAGCTCTGTTGAAATCCAGGTGCTCTCCTATGGATATGCCAGAACAAAAAAAGCCCATATGCCAGCAGCTCCAACCCCAGCTGCAATCATGGCCATGGAAAGGGCAGGTATAAAAGTTGCAGATCTTGCTGCTGTAAAGACTCACAACCCCTTCAGCGTCAATGATCTGGCAATGGCAAAACTGCTTGGTGTTGATGATAAGATTTTCAACAACTATGGCAGCTCCATAGTTTTCGGCCATCCACAGGGCTCTACCACGATGCGCCTCCTTGTGGAACTGATTGAAGAGTTAGTAATTATAGGTGGCGGGTACGGTCTTCTTGCAGGATGTGCTGCCGGAGATACAGGAGCTGCTCTTATTGTTAAAGTAAACTAGTGATACAACAACTGTCATGATTTAGAGCATGATCATACCATGACGCATTTTTGCAGATAATTATCTCTGTTTGCATCTAAAGGCGTTTCACAATGGCTAAGGTATGGTCATGCCATATAATTTTTAATGGCAGAAAATTCCAGACCATAAGAGAAAACCATAAATGGCTGATAATCTGGAAAAATGCTGCAAATACTTAAGGCAACTCATAAAGACTCCTTGAGCCTATGTAAAGAGAGGTATTAGAAAACCTCTCTTATTCTATTCTATTCAGGTCAACTCAAGGGGTGCGACTGCCAGGGGGAGATTCCATGTCAAAAACAGAACAACTTTACCATTCATATAAGAATCCTTTTCTTATTAAATCCGGCAGACCCATGCCAGAAGAGATGGCAGTGATAGGTGCTGGAAATATAGGTCCAGATATTGCGTATTACCTTAGAAGCGGGTTGCCCCAGAAGAGGCTCTTTCTGGTGGATGTCGTTGAAACACAGCTGAAAAAAGCGGAAGAGCGATTCCAGGAGTATGCACAAAAAGGCATTAATCGAAGGCTGATGACCAGAGAGAAAGCAGATGCGATCCTGAGCAATATTGTTTATACCACAGACTATGATCAGGTGGCAAATTGTGAACTGATCATAGAGGCTGCTACAGAAAATCTCAACCTTAAAAAGAAAATTTTTTCGACTCTTGAGAGTATTGTATCTAAAGACACAATATTGACTTCAAATACAAGCTCCATACCAGCAAACCAGATATTTAGTGACCTGGAGCACCCGGAAAGAACCACAGTGACCCATTTTTTTTCTCCAGCATGGCGCAGCATGGCAGTAGAGGTAATCAACTGGGAAGGTGCAGCCCCTGAGATGCTTGATCATCTGCTCTATTTCTTTGCAAATACCGGAAAAATCCCTGTTATGACTGATAATGTCTTCTCATTTATGCTCAACAGAATATTTGAAAACTGGACTAATGAAGCTGCATATCTACTGGATCGAGCCACTACGTTCCAGATTGATGCGGTTACCGAAGAGTTTGTAGGAGCTGGTCCCTTTTTTGTATTAAATATGGCAGGGGGGAATCCATTAACCTATGAATCCCAGGTAAGAAGAAGTTCTGAGCGTGCAGCTTACAGACCATCTCCAATCCTGCTCTCCGTTGATAAATGGAATACTTCAAAACCCGGCACACAAGTTGATGTCCCTCTTGATCTTAAAGAGTGGATTCGTGACAGAATGGTGGGTCTTCTCTTTTCCCAATGCTTTGACATTGCAGACAGAAAGATAGGGACAAGATCAGATCTCAATCTGGGCAGCATCTTGGCTCTTGGATTTAAAAAAGGGCCCTTTGACATCATGGCCGATATTGGAGAGAAAGAGGTTCTGAGAATAAGCGACAATTTTAATAAGGAGCGTCCGGGATTTCCACGTGTAAAGGGCAGTATCAGTAAATATCTCGACTTCTATCGGGATATCCTGGTGGATAATAAAGATGGGGTCAGGATCATCACCATAAGAAGGCCACAGGCTGTCAATGCGCTGGGTCTTGGAACCTGCGACGAGATTCTCAAAGAACTCAAGAAGGGGAGTAACGATCCATCTGTAAAAGGCTTTATCATAACAGGTTATGGTCAGAAAGCCTTTTGTGCTGGTGCCGACATCGGTGGCTTTATAGCAACCTTTGACAACAAAGAGGCAGGTGTTGCACTTGCAAGGGGCAATTCAGAGGTGCTCCACTTCATGGATAAAATGGACAAACCAGTGGTAGCAGCTGTAAATGGCCTTGCCATGGGCGGTGGTGTGGAGCTTGCTATTCGATGCCACAGCATGGTGGCTGACAAGGGGGCCTTTTTCCAGTTGCCAGAAATCACTCTTGGTATTCTGCCTGGCATGGGTGGCGTTGTCATACCCTATCGCAAATGGCCACATGCTGCAGCAAAATTCAATGCGATGATCGGTCAGGCGCAGAGGTTAACAGTTGATGAGGCCAGGGAGATAGGTATTGTAAAACATATAACCAACGGATATCTGGAGATGATAGATGCTGCCATTTCCGAGGTTAACCACCTGCAAGGCGCTATTCCACGCATAAGTGATGCCCCTGTGGATATCCCGGAGTTTATTGTTCCAGAGCAACCCATGGCAGGGAAACTTCCTCTGAGCAGAGAGGCACTTACCACTCTTGCCAGAGTTGTTAACCAGGCCGCAGCGGCAGATAGCCTTGAGGCTGCACTGGAGATCAACTATCAGGGGTCAGGGGATATGTCATGTATTGAGGCATCCAAGGAAGGGGTGACTGCCTTTCTGGAGAAACGGAAACCTGAATTCAAAAGATAGAATAAGTTGTGCAAAGTAACCAGGAACATAACTACCATATCATCAATATAGACCAGATCACATGACACCACTTTGCCATGGGTGTCGTTATTATAATGGCTTTAAAGCATATGCTTTTCAGGAGAAATTGAAGATGAAAGAGATAAGAACAGTAGGAGTTGTAGGTTTTGGAGTAATGGGTGCAGCAATAGGTCTTAATGCTGCATCTTCGGGCTATAAGGTCATCTATAAAGAGCTTAACGACGAATTAGTAAAATCCATGTATGAGCAGTGGGTTATCAAGCCTTTGAATAAAAGGGTTGCAAGTGGGAAAATGGCCCAGGAGAGCATGGATTCAATAACAGCGAATATTTCAGGGACAAGTGACTATAAGGGGCTTGCTGAATGTGATGTTGTTATTGAAGCAGCCGTGGAAAATATGGATCTGAAGAGAAAGATCTTCAAAGATTTGGATGGCGCGTGTCCAAAGGATACCATTCTTGTAAGCAACACATCCACCTTCTTGATTGAAAAATTGATGGAAGGTATCTCAAATTCCGGTAGAACTGCTGGACTCCACTACTTTTTCCCAGCCAACATCAACAGACTCGTTGAGGTGATAAGGCAGAAAACAACCAGCGACGAAACCTATAATGCTCTCATGAGCTTTGCCGCAAAGAATAAAAAAGTTGCCATTACTGTAAGAGATTTTCCAGGTTTTGCCATAAATCCTGTTTTCATATCAAGCTACATGATACTTGATTCATTCCATGGAGATCAATATAACTGTGCGACCCTGGAAGATATTTCGCAGAAGACCCTTGGATTACGATTTGGCATAATGTGGGTTCAAAATGGTTCAGGACTTGGCACATGCTACCACGCCGCAGAATCAATGGTCTCTTATCTTGCTGACTCCTCTACCGGTTATCCATCTTTGCCTGAAGCTCTTGCGGAACAATTTAAAAGCAAGCAGCCATGGAATCTGGAGGATGGGCCGATTTCAGAGGATCAGGTAAAACGGAAAACTGTTCAGGATCAGCTTCTGGGTGGAATTTTTGCTATTTCCACCCATCTTATTGAAAATCAGGTTGTCTCTGTCAAAGATCTTGAACTGGGAGTCTGCACATCTCTTGCATGGCCCAAAGGTCCCTTTACCCTGATGAATGAAATGGGAATGGAAGAGGCCCGGCGTCTGGTAAACGTTGCTGCCACTGCAGGACATTTCAAGGTTCCTGAAAAGTTCAAATCTGCAACTCTGACCCCCTGGGAAATTTAACTTAAATAGAAAAATTCCCGGAGTTCCTGGCACTTTCAACGGAACTATTCTCTATAAATGAACCTTCCAGGTTGCCAGAAATTCTGGGTATGAAAATAATATAGATGCAATCTAACCTCTTTAAAAGAGGACTTGATCATATCTTCGGCCAGCGCTGCATTATATAATAGGTGATTACTGATGATCATTGCAATTGTGGCCCATCTTATGATCAAGCCCTTAAAAAGGGCTAAGATCTTGCTCAACATAAGGAGTTTGTCATGGCGCAGTTAATAGCAGACAGGAGAGATGTTGAATTTGTTCTCCATGAACAATTACAGTTGGAGCAGTTGACGAAACACCCCAAATTTGAAGAATTTGATATAAAGACAGCCAACCTGATCATATCTGAAGCACGCAACCTGGCTATCAAAGAGATGCTGCCCACATTGAAGATCAGCGATGAAGAGGGGTGCAGATTTGAAAATGGCAAGGTCAGAGTTCCAGAATCATTCCACAAAGTGTATAAACTGTTCAGAGAAGGAGAGTGGATTGCCCAGTATGACGACCCCAAATGGGGTGGCCAGGGAATGCCCATGGCACTATCTCTGGCAGTGAACAGTTATTTTTATGGTGCAAATTTCCCCTTTATGATGAGCATTATTCTTGTTCATGGTGCTGGCAAACTTATTGAATTTTTTGGGACAGATCAGCAGAAGAAGCTTTTCTTGAAAAAGATGTATAGTGGTCAATGGGGGGGCTCCATGCTCTTGACAGAGCCCGGAGCTGGTTCAGATGTTGGGGCTCTTACCACCAGAGCGGTTAAAAATGAGGATGGTACCTATTCCATCACTGGAAATAAGATTTTTATCTCCAGTGGAGAGAGTGACCTGACTGAAAATATAATACATCCTGTTCTGGCACGTATTGAAGGTGCACCAGAAGGAACAGCTGGCATATCTCTGTTCATTGTTCCCAAAATATGGGTCAATGAAGATGGCAGCCTTGGCGATTTTAACGACGTGGTCTGCACAGGGCTTGAAGAGAAAATGGGAGTGCATGGAAGTCCAACCTGTTCAATGGCACTCGGAGGTAAAGAGCGGTGCAGAGGACTCTTACTGGGTCAGGAAAATAAGGGTATGCGGGCAATGTTCGTGATGATGAATGAGGCCAGACTGGATGTGGGGCTACAGGGGCTTGGCTGTGCATCATCTTCATTCATGAACGCATTGAATTATGCAAGGGAGCGAATCCAGGGCAAACATCTCATGGCGACAAGTAAAGATGCTCCTGCCGTTCCTATTATTCAGCATCCTGATGTAAAACGGATGTTGCTGACCATGAAATCCTATACTGAAGGGATGAGAAGCCTCTTATATTATATAGGATTCTGTGAAGATCGTATGCACATCAGCGATGATGCCAACGAGAAATCAATGTATCAGGGCATGATTGATTTTCTTATCCCAATTGCCAAAGGATATGGGACAGATAAAGCTTTTGATATGTGCAGTTATGGGGTACAGATCTATGGGGGATATGGTTATACAAAAGAGTACCCACAGGAGCAGTTCCTCCGTGACTCCAAAATTACCCAGATATATGAGGGGACAAACGGAATACAGGCCATGGATCTCCTTGGCCGGAAACTTGGCCTGAACAGAGGAGAGGCTTTCAAAGGGCTTATAGATGAAATCAGCAGAACCGTTGATCTTGCCAAGCAGGATGGAAAGCTTAAAACCATTGCCGAAGAGACTGAACTTACACTCAAGAAACTGGAAAAGACAGCCCTGCACATTGGAACAATGGCCAGATCAGACAATATGATGACAGCCTTTGCCCATGCATATTCTCTCCTGGAGGTTGTAGGGGATGCTGTTATGGCATGGATGTTACTATGGAGGGCAAATGTTGCTGCCCGGCAACTGGAAAAAGGTGCAAAGAAAAAAGATACAGATTTCTACACAGGACAGATTCAGAGTGCCCAATTTTTTATCAGATCCGTTCTTCCTGTAACCAGGGGAAAGATGGATGTCATCCTCTCCAGTGATGATACTGTGGTACAGATCTCTGAAAATTCCTTTGGAGGGTTATAAGATTTTTCCGGCCGTGTCGGTTTATATGAAGGCCTGGGGACACACACCGGTGGATGCCCGTAGAGACGCAAGATCTTGCGTCTCTACATGCGTCTCTACAACTTTCATGCTTCGTTGTGTCTGTCAGGAGATGGCCGTTATATGAAAGCCGCGGTAACGGCTTGTTTTCAGAGAGACTTTCATCTCTTCGATTGTGGCGGTGATCCGCCATGTTGGTTATAAAAAACTCGAACAGAGAGCCTATATTTAAGGATATATCTCATGCAACCCCTTCAATATGATCATGAAAAAGCAACTATTGGAAAACTGCTTGGTATTGCCGCAGATCAGTTCTGTGACCATCTGTTTCTGAATTACCACAAATCAGGTTTGAGCAAGAGCTACAGAGATACAGAGAAAATCTGTAATGCTGCTGCAAAAGGATTTATGGCTTTAGGAGTAGAAAAAGGTGATCATGTTGCTCTCTGGGCCAACAATATTCCTGAATGGGTATATTCCAAATTCGCTATTGCCAAAGCTGGTGGAGTTATCGTCACTGTGAACACTAATCTGAGGTGCTTTGAGCTGGAATATCTCATGCAGCACTCAGATACAACAACTCTTGTCATGGTGGGCGGTGTAAGAGAAGCTGATGAATATCTGAAAATAATCCAAAATCTCTGTCCAGATCTTGAACTGGCCCAGCCAGGTCAGATTAACTGTAATAGATTTCCTAAATTAAAGAATATAATTTTTCTGGGTGATGAGCATCACTGTGGAATGTTGACCTGGAGAGAGCTGCTGAAGGCAGGTGAAAGTGTCACAGACAGACAGTTGAGAGAGAGAGAGGACTCCATTCAGCCTGAGGATACAGTCAATATGCTATATACATCAGGGACAACAGGCTTTCCAAAGGGTGTTATGTTATCCCATAAAAATGTTATTGGAAATGCCGAAGCTCTTGGCAGGGTCATGAACCTCTCTCCAGAGGATAGTGTCTGTGTGCCTGTCCCCTTTTTTCACTGCTTTGGATGTGTCGCCGGGATTTTAACTTCTCTGGTATCAGGATCAACCCTCTGCCCAGTTCCATCTTTTAACTCCCAGGAGGTTCTGGAAACAGTCGAAGGGTTAAAATGTACAGCTCTCCATGGAGTGCCCACCATGTTCGTCTCGGAGCTGGAAGAGATGGAAAAAAGAGAGTATGATACATCCACACTTAGAACAGGTATCATTGCAGGCTCCACTATAACCAGAACAACTATGGAAAAAATTATGGAGAAGATGGGCATACCAGAGATCAGTATTGCCTATGGCCAGACTGAATCATCTCCGGCAATAACCGCTACAACGCCCTCTGATCCTCTGGAAGATCGTCTTGGAACTGTTGGACGTCCACTACCCTGTCTGGAAGTTAAAATTGTGAACCCATATACTGGTGAAGAGCTAGAGCATGGAGTTCAAGGGGAGGTGTGCGTACGAGGTTATAATGTTATGCAGGGGTATTATAAGAATTACGAGGCCACTCAGAATACAATTGATTCATACGGGTGGCTCCACACCGGGGATCTGGGTACAATGAATAGACGAGGGTACTGTATGATAACCGGAAGGATCAAAGACGTTATTATAAGAGGTGGTGAAAACATATATCCGATTGAGATAGAAACCTTTTTACTTTCTCACCCTGATATTATGGAGGCGCAGGTTGTCGGAATTCCCAACGATAGATATGGAGAAGAGGTACATGCCTTTGTTAAATTGGCCCCGCGTAAATCTCTCACTGAAAAAGAGTTAAAGGATTTCTGTAAAAATAAGATTGCCTTCCATAAAATTCCATCTTATTTCATTTTTAACAGTGAGTATCCCACAACTGCCAGCGGAAAAGTCCAGAAATTCAAACTTGTTGAGCAGGTATTGGAAAACATCAAACAAGATCATGCGTAAATTACCAACCATAATAAGAGAGATCAGTTCTTTAAGTTGGGTTGAGCCACATGATTTAGAAATCAAAGTACTTTTGCTTGCAAAGTTTTGTATTTTTGATAGCAGTCATTCTTTACAAGATGCTCTTTGAGAAATCGCCAGAAATGTTCAATCAGATTAAGATTCTGGTGCATAGTGCGGTAAGAATTCAACTTGAAGTTGCTGATCTATAAAACACTATGCGCCATGGAATCCCCCTGGTTGCTTCTACCCATTCTCTCTATAGCCTGAAAGCTGGATGGTGACAACACATTCATTTATTCCTGAAATTTCCAAAGACTCTCTTCACCAAGATAGAAAAACATGGGGTCAATTAGCGGCATTTTATGATTTTAATACCACATTTACCATAATGGTATGGAATAATTGATTTTTCAAATAAAAATTATCTACTATGTGGCCATTTAACCACACAATCCACTCAGCCCCTATTCACCATAAATCCCACTCATGAAAAATAATCTAAAATAAAAACAATTCCATAACTCTATAACGATAGAATTGTTGTACACTTATTACCGATACAGTTAAGAAGTTAAATTTTCTCGTAACCACGGTGCTATTTTACTTAAGCTTCCCAAAGCTTATTATTAGGGAACAACTCTAATATTCTCTACAGCTAGAGAGACAATATAACCAAAGTATCATTTAGGAGAGTATTCATATTAATGAAAACAGAGATAAGATCATCCAACTCTTTAGGTTTCAGGTCAATCCGTTTCAAACTGGTCTGCACAGGTATTGCTGCTGTTCTGATACCGATTCTGGTCGTCGGGCTCATTTCAATGAACAAGAGCAGTAAGGCTCTTACAGCTATTGCTGAAGAGCAGGTGCAGGATGTGGCCAAAGATTTTGCTCTGCTGACAAGAACTCACATTGAGGCTGAATTTGTCAAGGTTCAGATACTTGCTGAAAAAAAGCTTGTGATTGATGCTGTAACCTCACAAAACAAAGGAGAGTCACCTGACTTATCAGCTATTAATACCAATCTTCAGAAAACCGCTGAGAGTATGGGAGAAAATTATGAAGATATTTTTGTCACTGATGCCAGAGGCAATCTCTTTGCTGGAAGTGCAAAAGATGGTAAGAGTTATGCTGG
>Ga0209800_10000911_pt1 | contig 37073 bp, 30 predicted proteins | sample Higcelweek8metaG_FD_187174 | JGI IMG/M metagenome (GOLD analysis project Ga0209800, IMG submission 187174) | Freshwater pond sediment microbial communities from the University of Edinburgh, under environmental carbon perturbations - High... | ecosystem: Environmental > Aquatic > Freshwater >...
GATTTTATGGACTTGACAATCCAGTTAAATTAAACAAAATGTATTCTGCAATTAAAGATAAAATGCTGAGTTTTGGCATTAAAACAGATATTCTTGAATCAACTTCGAAAAAATTAAAAGAAGCGATAGATAAAATTGAATCTATTAAAAAGTCAATATAAATACATTGCAATTATAATAGTTGTTATTCTTGTCTTGTTAACCAGAATAAATTGTCCGGTTAATACATATACTGAAAAAGACATAGCCGATATGAAAGAGGTTTTCAATATGAACTCAAATGAAAAAAAATCATTATTCCCTGTCATTGTCGGGCTCAACAATGAAGTCGAACATATTTTTGCAGTACCAGCCAGAGATGCGATAGGCACTATAGATATTGATAATGCTATTTCAATACTTGAATTTAATAAAGACAACGAAGTACAAGTAAAGATTATTAAAAAAGATTTTGCTGATGAGGTAAACGGAGATTTCTACTTCAGTTTTCTGCCGCAATATTCAGATGATGAAATAGCTTATGCTCAGTCAAGATGGATCATCTGTCAAAATTTTAAAACAAAGAAAAATCATACTGTGTTTATTATTAATAACTTAAATGACTGGATTGGAAAGCTTGCAGTCTTAAACAGTAAAGATGGCAAATTTGTTGTAGAAGTTCTTAGAGGGTATGATGATGGTGACAGAAGCGTTTTTAAAAAATATCTGAATATCGGCGATTTCAGTAAAGAAGATTTTCTTCCTGATGCAGTAGTTGAAGGCGGTGTTTACGATGGACTACCTGGAAATGCATTAGGATACCATGAACCTTGGACTACATCTGCAGGGAAACTTTTTATTTACCAGAATAATGATAAATCTATTAAAGTCTATGATGAACATGGTGTTTCTTCATCACACATAATTCAGAATGTTTTTAACAAAAACAAGGATAAGTTTAGAAAAGTAAAAGAAATACTTTTTCACCAGAAATTACCTTTTGCTATTATTGTTGATTTTGGAAATATGCCTGATTTAAGCAAATTACGAGAACAATTAGATAATGGGACTATTAATTTCGAACAATACTTAAAACTTGAAAAACCTTTTACAGATGAAACTTTACGTCATGCTATATGGCTTCTCCGCTGGGATACACAGGACACGAATAAACAGCTTATTCCTATAATGTCTGACGCCGGGAATTTAATCCCTGATATTGATTCTGTAAAGCAGTGTTCAGATTTTCAATTTTCACCGGATGGAAAATGGTTAGTTTTCAGGGATGAGAGTCATGGCTGGGAAAACCCAATGTTTATAAGTATTCCGATTTCAAAAGAATCGCCAAATTTTCTTGGAGAGCCATTATATCTTGGTAAAGCTTTACGTGAAGACAGTATGATTAAAGTCAGAGGTACTGCATGGATTAAAGAACCAACCAGTTTTGTCATTTCTGACGGGCTGGTTTTATATAAATGGAATCTTGAAAACATTGATTCGTCAAGTATTATAAATCAATGAGCTCTGTCAAATAGGGTTATGCAGTAAATACTATGGAATAAAAATGGTATAAACGTATTTTTATAGAAAAACCTAAAGAAAATTTTCCAGTCCGTAAATTAATCCGACATGTTTTGGAATTTCTTTGATTGCAAGCATTATGCCGGGAATAAATGATTCTCTGTTTATTGTATCATGCCGGATTTTTAAGGTCTGTCCATTTTCGCCAAGTATGACTTCCTGAGAGGCAACAAATCCAGGCAGCCGGATTGAATGAATTCTGATATTTCCGATTTTTGCACCCTGAGAAGCCGAATCAAACAATTCTTTACTATTTACGACAGGCGCTTTTGTTGTCTTGACAATTGAATTGATGTATTCTGCCGTATGAATTGCAGTTCCTGAAGGTGAATCGGCTTTTTTATCATGGTGATATTCAACTATTTCCACATAGGGCATATATCTGGCTGCTTCCGCAGCGAATTTCATCATTAATATTGCACCGATACTGAAATTCGGGGCTAACAGAACAGCTTTGTTTTTCTGTTTTGCCAATTTGTCAATAGATGATTTCTGACTATCATTTATGCCGGTTGTTCCGACTACTGCATGTGCTCCGCATTCTAATATGCTTATAATATTATCATAAGCAGAGGATGGATTGGTGAAATCAACGACCACATCTGCATTTTTTAATTTTATCTCAGTCTTCAGATTATCATTTCTACCAGTTTGTCCAACAAGAATTATTTCATTATTATTTTGCAATGCCCTGATCACTTCTTTTCCCATTTGTCCATTGCATCCGTTCACAATAACCTTAATCATTTATTCTCCATGAAATCTTTATTAATTGTATTGATAAACAACCTGCAGAAATATAGAATATTGATAACGGCTGTTTTATAACTACTTTAGAATCAACGAATAACTTAGATAAATCCAAATACTGGACAGCCCTGATTTAAAACAAAATATTATATGCCCGTATAAAGGGTTGAATATGCATGTTTTTATAAGGTATTTTATCTGTGTTATGCCGGTAATTGTACACCAATTGTGTACAAAAAAGGCGGTTTCTATATTATTTTCCTATCATCTGTTTACATTTTTTGCCTATATTAACGTAATATGCAACCAATATTTGAATTCATTGATTATAGAAAATTTCTTTCTGACTGGTATACGGAAAAAAAAGAAACATCTCAGTATTTTTCCTATCGATACTTTGCTCAGAAAATCGGCATTAATTCACCCTCTTTTTTGAAAAGTGTAATTGATGCAAAACGAAATCTTACACATCAGATGGCAGAGCGCTTCTGCAAAGCACTGGGGCTGGGAGCCAAAGAGAAACAATATTTTCATGCGCTTGTGCTTTTTAATCAGGCAAAAACATTAGCTGAAAAGCAGCAGTATTATGCAGCATTAAGAGCAATGTCAGGTATTGTAAAAGAATCTGTATTAAGTGTTGATCAATTTGATTATTTTGCTAACTGGTATAATCCTGTTATACGTGAACTGATATGTCTGTATAATTTTAATGATGATTATCAAAAGATAGCAATGACGGTGAAACCAACAATTGAACAATCAGAGGTCAGGTCAGCAATCGCACTTTTATTGCGTCTGAAACTGGTTGAAAAACAAAAAGATGGGTTATACAGGCAGGTTTCATCTGCAATTGTGGCGGATGAATCAATAACATCAATAGCTGTGCGATCGTTTGCACGTACAATGATCGATCGTTCAAAAACAGCACTTGACACAGTAGATAAGAAAAACAGGCATATTTCCGGTATAACGATGGGAATTTCAAAGGAAACGTATGATATGCTTACAGCTGAAATTGAAGCTTTTAAAGATAGAGTAAAAACAATTGTAAATCATGATTCTTCAGCTAACAGGATTTATCAGATGAACCTGACACTGTTTCCTGTTAGTGAAGATATCAGACCTGTATCAGTCTCAAATGAGGGTACTTTATGAAAGTATCTTACCTTTATAAAATACTGTGCGTTGCAATCAGCGGTATTGTTCTATTCTGTCATTGTACAAGCCCTACTGCAGGCACAACTGACACAGGCAATGCCAGAATTGCAGCAGTAATATTTTCAAATAATGGTAAACGTGCTGCAGGTGCAAAGGTGACCATCTCTCCGGCTGAATATATTTCCAATATCGGAAAAGACTCTAACATAACGCGTCTTGAGCAGATAAAAGAGATAGTAACCAATGAAGACGGATTTTTTGATATAATAATGTTTGATCCCGGTAATTATGTAATTGAGGTCAATGATGGTGATTCCTGTGCCGCTTTAATGCTGGTGACTGTTTCATTGTCAAAAAAATCAAATCTTGTTGTATTGGTTGACACTATACGACAATACGCCACGGTCAGGGGAAATGCCGGAAGAATACAAAATCCTCTCAATAAAAGATTTGTTGTGATCTATGGTCTTGATAGAAGGGTACCGGTTTCCAGTGACGGCAGTTTTATAGTAGATGATCTTCCTGAGGGTACTTTTCATATGAGAATAGTATCTGAGAATGATTCTGTCGCTCCTGTTGATATTAGTAACGTAAAGACTGTATCATCAGATTCTGTGATATTGCCGTATGCAGGATGGCGTGACAGTGCAAATATAATACTCAATACTACATTGACAGGTGCAAATGTTTCTGAGAATGTTCTCAGGTTCCCTGTTCTCGTAAGACTGTCCAGCAGTAATTTTGATTTCAGTCAGGCTAAAGGTGATGGCAGTGATTGCAGATTTGTAAAAACAAGCAATAAAACCCTTCCTTTTGATATTGAACAGTGGGATAGTCTTAATAGTAAAGCATCTGTCTGGGTGCTTTTTGATACAGTATATGGTAACAGTTTACAATCAATTACCATGCACTGGGGAAATCCGAATGCACTGCCAGTATCGAAAAGTTCCAAAGTTTTTGATACTGCCAATGGATTTCTGGGAAACTATCATTTCGGCGGGAATATTCTGGATGCTACCGCCAACAAGTATAACGGTATTGACAGCAGTACATACGATTCGCCGGACGGTATTATTGGAAGAGCCCGAGCTTTTGATGGAATCAACAGCTATATCAGTCTTGGCGATCTTCCTGACCGCTCTTCAGGGACTATTTCATTCTGGTTCAAACCGGCCAAGGCAGTTGACACATCGACAAAGTTTACAATGGGAATATGGGGAAAGAAAAGCAATGACAGCATGAATTCTCACATTATTCTCAGAGGTAAGGATTATGTCTCAGATTCACTTTCAGGAATAGTTGGAACAATGGTTTCAAAGATTGAGAATCCGATAAATGGAAATTATCTTGAATGTAAAACAAATTCCTTTGTTACAGGAACCTGGTATAACGCTGTGTGGTCATGGGGATATGACTGCAATAACCTTTACATTAATGGAGTACTTGAAAGCTCAATACCTTACAGCAGAACTGTTTCAAATGATGCAGATGATGAAATCGGACGGTCTCTGTTTGACGGGGGGAATATATATATGGGAGCACCACGGTATTATTACGGACTCCTTGATGAATTTCGTATTGACAAAACAATACGAGATGAGTTCTGGGTAAAGTTGAGTTTTATGAATCAGGGTGGTGTTGACAAATTGGTAAGTATTGTAAAATGATGAGCTGCCTGCTGAAAATCATATGACAGCACTGCATAAATAATTTATTTACTATGTTATTCAAACTCGCTGTAAATATTATGACTGAAACAGCCAGTCATAATATTAAACCTTCGGTGGTTTACTGAAGACTCCAATTATAAGACACAGAATAAAAAGAGCTGTACCTGCAAGAAAAAGTATCTTTGCAAGCCCTGCAAAAAGAACAACTGTTCCGGTAAGCCAGAGAACCAGGAATACGATTGCTGCCAATAAAAAAACAAGTGAAAGTGTGATCATTATAACTCCTTGAATTAAAGGTATGCTTTTTCGGAAAATAATACATCAACAGGCACACTTTTAATATTATCATCAGTGATTTTAATAAAAAGATGTTCCAGTTCTGTAAAGAAACTATCAGCATGGGAAGAAACCGGGAGTGTATCGTGGAGAAGCAGTACAGTGCCTGGGCTTGACATAGAATAAAATTTCCTGAAAGTATTTTTTCTTCTGTTCCCTGCATCGCCAACAGAGCTGCTCCACCCGATACATTGCATATGCAGTCTATTAAGCGCTGTCTGCAGATGCGGGTTGCTTAGCCCCACTGGCGGACGGTAAAACCGTGGTTTTTTACCTGTTGCAGCCTCAATAATTGATTGTGCCTCACCAATCTCCCGAAACATTTGATTTGAAAAACGAAAATTGCAGTTTAGTGAATGTGTCAGATCATGACATCCGATAACATGACCGCGACTTAAGATCTCTCTTGTGAGATCAGGGTATTTTAATACATTTGACGCAATAAGAAAAAACGTAGCTTTGAATTTGTACTTGTCAAGCAGGTCGAGAACCACTGGCGTACAGCGCGGGTCAGGCCCGTCATCAAACGTGAGTGCGCAAAGGTGTTTTTCACCTTTTTTATGACATAGAGCTTTACAAAAAAAATTATTGCGTAAATCGACTATTCCCCAGACAAATACAGGTATGTGCATCAGCAATAATATGGAAAACACTATTCTGTAATCAGCAGAAAACACCCATAACAGAGAGGTAATTCCTGCGGATATATACCATAAAAAAACTTTTCTCATCTAAAACCTGCGCAATGTATAAAAATATCATTATTTAAATGTAAAAATATAATCCGGCATACAGAATGAATAGAACACGTTTTGAAATAAATGCTTTGTGGCTGATACTATTGTAAGAAAATATTAAAATGTTGAAAAATTCTATAATAATTGTATGATTATGCTCCATCGGTTATCAACTTAGTTAAAATTAATAAACATATAAAATGGAGTAAGAAAATATGAGAACCAGGTATGGTTTATTAATAGGGATAAACAGATACAGTTATGGAAGAAGCTTGTCGGGTTGTGTTAACGATGTCTGCGATATGAAAGACTTTATGATAAACAATCTTGATTTCGATAAAAACAACATCAAAACATTGATAAATCTTGAAGCCACAAAGAAAAACATAATTGATTCAATCAGAGAGAAGGTTAATTCACTCAGACTTGGAGATATGTTCTGGTTTCATTTTAGTGGTCATGGAGCGAGATTTTTAAATCAAAAAAGTCGCGAGAATGTTGATTCAATATGTCCTCAGGATATTCCATATAATTTCGGAATCAATGACTTGATTACAGAAAATGATCTGAAAGAATTTATATTTTCCAAATCTTTGAATGGTGTTTCTGTGGTATTCAGTATGGATTGCTGTCATTGCGGGAATATTCGTGATGTTTATAAAACAGGTAAACCACGTTATGTTCAACCAGTTAATAAAGATTTGATTGTCAGAGAAAACAGTCCGTATTATACAGATCATGACAATGTTGCATTCAGATCGCTTCAGGCTTTATGCGATGTAGCAGATGTTAATATGCTTTCAGCATGCCGGTCTGATCAATCTGCGGCTGATGATTGTTTCAATAAAAAACCAAATGGTGCATTTACATATTATTTGTTAAAAGAACTGAATCGAATGAAACCCGATTCCAGATTTTCTGAAATAGTTGAATCTGTTGAAAATTCAATTAAAGAGAATTACAACCAGAATCCGCAGTATTATGGCAACAGAAATGCAAGAATCGGCAATATCGTGATTGAATCTGACAGTGGTTTGAATAAAAAGCAGGAAGAAATGCAATACGTATAAATGGTCAGACATTTAAATTTATAACGGGTATTACAATAACGATTAATTGAAAAAAATATGGGAAAATAAGAATTTTCCTGGTATAATAAATATGCTTAACCTGAAGAGTATTTTTTCCAATTTATAACATTTCAAAACAAGTATCCATAAGCGACATAACTGTATAATGTTTTCGGCATGATAATAATTGCTTAATTATCAAGGCTTTACAAACCTGTTTATTTTAATTAATCAAAAACCGCTGATGTCAATTGATAATTAATTATCATATCAAATTTTAAAGGCAGAAAAATTATGTTTCAACCCAATAAAAGCATAATAGTCATGATTGTATTTACAATGTCAGCAACAGCTTCATCTCTACAGTATGAAATATCAGATATTGTAAACATTAAGAATGAAACAATTTTGTCAACATATCAGAAATCACTTGAAAAAAGGTCCTCTGTGGAATGGAAATTGACTGGTACAACCTGTTATTACATGAGTGAATTATCAGGCGAAGACTCGTGGAAATTTTCATCGCGTGATACAATTATTTATGATAATTCAGGAAATGTAATAATAAAAATGAGAAGTAATGCTCATAAAGGTTGGAATAAAGATAGTCTTATTGGTCTTGATTCTGCTGCATATACTGATAATTTACTAAATAGTAAAGTTAGTTACGTATCAGTTAATGATTCACTGATGAGAAAAAATCAAGTTTTTTATAATTACGAAAATGAAGGAAAAACCTGTATCATTCATTATTCAGATTGGGAAGAAGAAGACTGCAGGTGGGTATGTGTCAGAAAAGACAGCTTAATCAATTATGATAAAGCAACCAGGTTCAATTTTTTTGATCCTAATAATATATTAATTAATGATTTTAAATGTTACAGCTTTATTTTTGATAAAACAACTTCATCTTTTGTTAATAAAGGTTTTTTTGAAAAAATCGAAGAAACGGATAACAGAATTATAATTTTCTGTAAAGAAATTAATAACAGGGGTGATACAAATAAATACAGATTCACCTATTATATTGATTCATATGGGAATGATACACTATACGAGATGTCTTATGCACATAAAATATCAACTTCAACTTTAAGCCGTACAATCCGGTCGCGTGATGTCAGGAGTTATGATAATAATGGCAATAATATTATGACTATTGAATATTATTCAGGGCAGTCAAATGATTCCTGGATAGAATACTATAAAGAGGACAATACTTTCGCACAGATTGATGTCCCGGTAGTCCGATCTGTAAATACATCAAAAATCAACAAGGCTGAGTTTATTTCATATGGGTCTTACGGAACTTTTTATGGATCAGGTATTAAAGCGCTGTGTGTTGTAAATGCTGCAGGACGTGTTTATGCTTCACTAAGGCAGAATGCATCATCGTCAATTACTCTTTTGTATAATCAGGAAAATTCAAGGCTGTCAACTGGTGCATACATCGCAATAATTACCTGTGATCAGGGTGTAATTATATTACCTTTTATTGTAAATTTAAAAACAAAAAGGCGTTAGTCAGAATAGCTGCAGCTAAAAATCCTGACTCTCATCACCACCTGCGGTGCGGTCCAGTACTTCAATTCTGACTTTCTCAATACGCTGATTATCCATTTTAAGTACAGTTATTTTAAGACCGTCAAAATCGAACTCGCTGTTTTCTTCCGGTACATCGCCGTATTCGTTATAAATAAGACCGCCCAGGGTGTTGTAGTCGACATCTTCGGTGTCTATTGAAATGTCAAGTTCTTCATTAAGATCCTGAAGATCAATTCGTGGATCTATGATATATGTGTTTTCATCAATTTTAACTACTTCCAATTCTTCTTCATCATACTCGTCCTGAATCTCTCCAACGATCTCTTCAAGGATGTCTTCCATAGTGACAATACCGGCAGTCCCGCCATATTCATCAACAACTACAGCTATATGAAGATGCTTTTGTTTGAATTCGCGCATCAGGTGATTTACATGTTTTCCAAGTGGAATATAATGTGGCTTTTTTAATAAAGCCTGCAAATCCCATGATTTGGAATCATGTTCTGACAGCCAGCTTAAAATATCTTTAACATACAGGATACCTGTAATTGAATCGATCGTCTCTTTGTAAACAGGAAATCTTGAATGGCCCTCATCACGGATTATATTTAAAATTGTCGGAAGATCCACATCCTCCTGAATACCTTTGATATCAATTCGCGGCATCATGATCTCTTCAACAGTAGTCTCTCCAAGATCGAAAATACTGCGGATCATCTCTTTTTCTTCCTCAGCAAGCGAATCTGAATCATCATTCTCACTGATTCTTGCCTGCTCTTCATCAGAGAGAAACGCAAGTTTTTTATCATACTTGAATATACTCTGGAGCCAGTTTTGTATCGAATTCAGAAGTACTGAAAATGGAAGGAGCATCCAGTTAAATATCTTGTAACCAGCATAAATAACAGTAAAATAGCTGCGGTAGAACCGTAATGCGATTGAGCGTGGCAGTACGTAACCGAATAATGATAGAAATGCGACACTTATGATTAATGAAAAAAGGAAGGATTTTAAGATTGACAGATTTGGAAAAAGATAGAGAAATAATCCAAATGTGATAATTGAAAACAATGTATTCGCAATCGTACGCCCAAGTGCAACCGTACTGCTTAGAATCGCCCAGTTTTGAAGAATCGATTCAGCTTTGGATGCATAATAACGCAGCAGATCATCATCAACTGATATATCACTTTTATTAATCGAATTAAATACAATTTTAATTGATGCAAAGAGAGCGGACAACAGTAAAGAAAACACAAGTCCTGCGATATACATTGATATCGACGGGTCACTATCCAAAAAAATCCTCCAGTTTAAATGATCGTTGGTTCAGTAGAAATATCAAAGTGTTACAACTGATTCTCTGAAATTCTCTCAACCTTAGTAACAACTTAACTATCATACACACCATGTACCAGGATATTCAAGGGTGCATATAATAATTTAAGTATCTATAATTTACCATTAAATGCATATAAATTTTATTAGCAATCAATTATAACAGCATATCAGGTAAAATTTCACCTATAAAATACATTCGGCAACTATCATCTCATACCTTAAAATATTCCCTCTCCTTGCGCTCCATAAGCAGGCGGTCCTTTTCTTTAATATGATCATAACCGAGAAGATGAAACATTCCGTGAACAAAAAGTCTGGTTATTTCTTCCTCATACGATAAACCATATCGTCTGGCCTGAACTTTTGCTCTTTGAAGAGAGATATAGATTTCACCCAGGAAATCCTCATCCTCAAAGCAGAATGAAAGTACATCTGTTGCACGATCAATATGTCTGTATTGAGCATTGAGCTTATGGATACGGTAATCGGAGCATAGAATTAGTGATGCAGCCCGGATATATGGAACTTTTTCTCCGGTATAAATTTTTTTTGCCATTTTTATGATCTGTTCTTCGGGAACAGATAGTGATTTGTACTGGTGAAAAATTGTCAGTGGGTTGAATTTAGTCATACTGCTCCTTTTATAATATTGACTGGCAAATAATAATGTGATAGAATTTATTCTATTTAAAATAATAGATTGATATACGGTTTGACTGTCCTGTATAATTAATTTACAAGTAATAGTCACCGGTTAAGGCTGAGGCAAAGACAATGGTTTGTACAGGAATCAATCTGTCAGATTTCTGATAAACCTTAATCTTTGCTTTTCCCTCAATATACAATTGGAGGAATAATGAAGCGTATTGTTTGTGGTGTTGCCTGTATTCTGATTTCCGGAATGCTGCTTGATCTCTTTGCTCAGACTGAGAATAGAAAATGTACCATAAAAACTTTAATTGGTTCTGTCAAGGTTCGAAAGGGTTCTACTGTAAACTGGTTTGATGCACGGCCTAAAATGGTTATAAAAGAACGTGATGCAATCAGAACATTTATCGAGTCTGATGTTGAACTTGAGACAAGTGAAGGCACAACTCTTAAAATTGGTGAGAACACTGCTGTTGAAATGGCTGTGTTTCTTGAAAAAGGAGATTTGCAGAATACAAAAATTAAAATCATGAATGGATCACTTATTTGTAATGTAAAGAAACTTGTCAATAACAAATCAACTTTTACATTTGAAACACCGACAGCGACAGCATCAATACGCGGAACAATTGTCGGATTTGATGTTACAAAAGAGAAGACACTGATTCGTGTATATGAAGGAACGGTCGCAGTTACAGGTGAAGGCAGCAGAGATCTTGCTATATTAAAAAACAATCAGATGGTTTCAGTGACAAAGGGACAGAAAACTATAGTTGTTCAGGCTCTTGACGAATCAAAAGCAAGATCGGAATTTAAAAGTGACGATGAAATAAAAATTGATTCATCATCTATTGACACATCAAAAACACCAAAAGATACTATCACAAATAAGAAGACCGGTGATGCATCAGGGAAAGAAACAGCCGCTCATGAATTACGATTATCTGTTACTTCGCCGACAGACAGACAGGTATTTACCAAAACGATTATTCCTGTAAGTGGAAAAACAACACCAGGCGCAGAGGTACGAGTGAATTCAATGAAACTCAATGTCTCTGCTGATGGGGTATTCAGCGGTACTGTCGCGATTCCCAATGAAGAAGGTGATGCAGTATTCGAGTTTGAAGTGTCACTTGACGGTGAAAGAATGCAGCAGACAAAAACCGTTTTTTACAAACCACAATACAGGTTTTCTGTTCTGTCACCATCTGAAATGCAGGTTGTAAATGCAACCATTATTCAGATAAAGGGCGAAGTTCAGCCGGTATCATCTGAAATTACAGCAAACGGAACCAGAATGTCAGTTACGCAGAATGGTTCATTTGCCGGCATGATTCAGATTCCGGATGAAGAAGGTAATGTAGAAATCGAGTTTGAAATAACGAGTTCATCCATTTCCAGAACTGAAAGACGAAATATTACATATAAGAGACCGATGGATAACATTGTACCGCAATTACAGGGTGTACTGCCGGATATTGCAACGAATTCACCGGTTACAATTTCTGTTGTTGACCGTACACCTGACGAAGAAATAACCTTTACTTGTGAAGTAGACGGATCAAGAACAAGTGACGTCGGAACTTCAAATTATCCATTTAAGGTTCCACTTGAAAATGGTGTTCATACTTATGTTGTTTATGCAAAAGACAAAGCGGGTAATACTTCGCAGAAAATGACAAAAAAAATAGCTTATCTGTCATCGAACAACTGGACTATCACAATGCGAAAACCAGTAAATATTGAATACATTGATATTCCTCCATCAACGCCTGATTTTGGTTTTGAACCACGATATACAATTGAATTGTCGATAGATAAATTGCCTGATGATGATATGAGGCTTATTCGGGATATAACCATTACAAATCAGACAACCGGAAAAACAGTGCAGGATAAAACATTTACAAGTAATTATGTGGAGCGGGATTTCGGATTATCTTCGCGTTCAGCTAATGTTTTTCTTATTGAAGTGACTGATATCAATGGATTTAAAAAGTCTCAGAAAGTACAGGTCGTGTTGAGGTAAAGGTTGAGGATAAGAATTCATTGCCTTTTTTTGAATGTTACACTGGTTATTAATTGTCAGGAATATTTTGTGAGAGAAATTGTATTTTTTGTAATTTGTTTGTTAATTGTAAATGTATTTGCTGGAGCAGATATACAAGATACAAATAATGCTATACCCGATTCTCTTTTTGAAACTGCGCAGGTGCGAATTGGCGAAGGAATGGTTTTTGGTGAATTTTTAAAAGATGACGGGCCATTTGTTATAAGCGGTAATGTTATTATACCATCAGGAGAAAAACTTGAATTCGGGCCCGGTTCACTGATCTTTGTTGATGGTGAAGCGCATACAACAATAAATGTTTATGGAAGAATTGTCTTTAATGGTAACGCGGATGAACCGGTAATCATACGATCAATAAAGAAAAAACCGGGGAAGATGGAATGGGACGGTATTTACTGTCGCAGTGGAGAATTATCAGAATTCAATCACTGCACAATCAGCAATTCAACTTTCGGAGTTATGATTGAAAATGGAAATGTTTCAATCAGAAACTGTATATTTTCAGATAATTCAAATTTCGGATTATCAGTTGCAAATTCTGATGTGACAATTGACAGTACAATATTTACCGGCGGACACAATATTGCAATATATCTTAAAACCGGGGCCCGTGTTACAGCTGAGAATCTGACAGTTATTGATAACCTCAGTGGCATATTATGTGAAAGCGGGTCTTTGTTAAAATTTACCGGCGGTTCTGTAACAAAAAATATAAACGGTATTATAACAGATAAGAATGCATCAGTTACAATGGTGGCATCAGGTATCACACTGAATAAAAAAGGTGTGGTTACAAATATTGAAATTCCCCGCAGATCGCGGGATATGGTATTTAATAATTTTAAAAATATTGAAACTGTTACAGATGATAAACTGCATGAGTATGTGACAGATCAGAAAAAAAATGCTGCATTGCCGGGCATAATCATAGAAAGAACAACTTCTGATTTTAATGCAGGTTTTACTGCAATGAGTGTACCTGTAGAATCGAATTCAAGTTTCATAGGAAATGTGATAACCGGATTCTCATTATATAAACCAAAATCCTTTAATCACCCCACTGACCTTGATTCTTCTATTAACGGATCTGATATCAGGCTTTTTCCAGCGTCAAGAAAACAGACAAAGTATACTGGAGAACATACAGATAAGTGGTATGGCGGAATTCAACCCGAACTGCAGGCGTTTATAAATGGCAGGCGAGGCGCTGCAGATATTAATCTTATACTTGATATGTATGGAGATAACTGGCTTTCGACATCAAATTACATTCATAAGAATATTTTCAATCTCACTATGAGTTACAATAAACAGGTGTTGACTTTTGGTGATTTTTTTGAAAATGGATCTGAAACATCAATTTTCGGACGCGCAATAACCGGAATGAGATATAGCGGCGGTTTTTTCGAAATGGGTAACGGTGTTAAAAGGGTTGATTTCAAATTGAGTGCTGGTGAAACGGAGATCCCTAAGGATCGCGGTGATCATGAACTGAATATTTTTAATGTTGAAGTAGACTCAGGGAGTGCGATCCGGCAGCAGATTACATATCTGGCAGCACTTGATATTCGTCCGGTAAAAAATGTATCAATCGGATTAAAAGGAATAATCGCACGGGAACAGGATTCAAAACCATTTTTACGTAAAGAGATTACCGATACATCAATCGGTAATCCTATGGAAGCTCAAACCGGATGCCTTGATGCAGCAGTGGAGCTTTTTAATTCCAAGGTTGAGATTAAGGGAGAATTTGATCTCGGGTCAGCAGATACTGTCCCCGATGGGCAAAAAAATAATATAGCCTGGTATAATCCGCAAATTGAGGATGCAGTGCCTGAGGTGTTTGGACTTTTCAAATCAGAAAACATTGATGATCATTATGCCGGTACTGTACAAATAAAAACAAAATTGAACAAGTCTGCTGTTGGACTTCTTTATCAGCAGATAGGTGAGGACTATTTTTCTGCAGGTAATCCATATCTTGAAATTGACAAAAGAGAGTTGTCTCTGAATGCGGAACGCCTGTTTGCAAATAAGATTCTTGGATCAGTACAGATAAGTAATGAGTACTTGTCAACATCAACTGATCCTTTAGATCGCGGCGAGCTTAACCTTGATGCTGAGTATACATCAGAAAAAACAGGTTTAAATTTATCAGTTAATTACACCGGACGGTTTGAGAAATGTGACAAAACTGAATATGACAGCGCCAAATCCGGCTCGTTTTCATCGCTGCAATTTTGCAATATTGCAGGATTTGAAACAAAACAGAGTTTTAAAAACGGCATATCGTACAGTTTCAGGTATCAACTGCTCTCAGATATGGATTTGTCAGATCATCCGATCGATGAGTATAATGGTGTCGGCGACAGATTGCAGAATGTATGGAGTGCTGCATTTGCATTTAAGATACAGAAAACAGCCCGGAATAAAACTGCTGTCAGATTTGCTACGAAATCTGATAACCGCGATTCTTTACATGCAATATCAGGTAAAATTGCTGATCAGTTATACATTGATATAATAAAAGGAAAGCTGTCATTAAAATTGACAGGAGAGTATAACTGGAAGAAGGAAAAAAAATATGTTGACATGTGGCTGTCACCATGCATAACAAAAATGTATAGTGCAAATGCAGAGGTAAGGTACTCATTTACATCAAGATTGTCGCTCTCTGTTAATGGAGGATATGAGAAGAGTTATGATGAGATCAGCGGGTCAACAGATAATTATAGAGTCGGTCTTGGCGGCCTTCATCTGACGTATTTGTTTTAATTAAAAGAAATTTCCACAGAATGTGTATGGGGTCGGCCAGCGCAGGGCGCCGGCATATTGAAATCAGTTATTAAATATCATACCGAGCGAAAAAGCAATCATGAATGCGAGCCACAGATAAAGCAATATATTGTTGAGAATCTGTTCAGATAAAGACTGTTTGGCATCCTTGTTTTTATCCTGCTCAGCTTTTTTTCCTTTAAAGTGTTTGTAGATTGAAAAAATAGTCCATATCAGAAAAACAACACCAGTGAGTTTTACAAGAATCGTTGAAAGATCCATATTTTGGTAAAAACCTTATTTAAGTTTTATAACGTTTAAAAAAATATTACGTTGAAGTTGAACTATTATTGCTCCGCATCATGTTCCGGATTCATTTCATCCATATCCATTTTATTGGCGCTTAAACGTCGAAGTGCGATTTCACTTCCGTCCCACATCAGCGCAAATTCATAATTTCCTGCTTCAGGAATAGGCAGACCATTAATGTTTCCACCGATTTCAACAACTGCACGATGATTACCGGGAGCCTGAACTTTCCAGGGAGGCAGCTGCATGTTGAACTCGCCATTTTCTTTCCGGAAAATAAGCTGTGCCTCACCATCAGTCGCTACATCGGTTAATGCAACATAGATTGCACAGTTTCCGTGTTTTGATGGAAATGACGGACTGTTAATTGAACTGAATGTTCCGGAAAGAATACTCTTTCCAGTGTGTGCATCCCTGTAATAATTGTCACAAATAACCATTGCAAGAACAATTGGCTTCATCTTTATCCTTTTTGAAAAACAACATGAGTTTTAATATAAATTATGATTCAGGAAAAATGAATGAAGTTTATTGTTTATGATTTAGCAGAATCATTTGCACCATAAAGCCCTATAAATTCTCTTATAGCAGACTCTACAATTGGTGGTTTAAGGTCCTTCAGGCAGTGAAATTGATCTTTATCATTGCATGCAAGAGGTTTTGGGCTGTAATAAAAACACGGACCGCAATCAGGTGTAATTGAGAGTATGCGGTAATCAACTCCCCATGGATGAATGAATGTCGGATTAGTTGGTCCGATAAGTGATAAGACTGGTTTCTTAACCGCAGCTGCAAGATGCATCAGGCCCGAATCATTTGATAAGAAGAAATCGCATGATTTGATAATTGCTGCAACATCACGGATTTTTTTGTCTTTAACAAATAAAACTCTGCTGCTGTCTGTATTTTCAAGAATGAACTGGTTTGCCTCAAGCTCTTCATTCGTGCCAAACAAAATGAAATTTGCATCTTTTATAGAGTTTATCAATTCAACGAAGTACTCTTTTGGCCATCTTCGGGCAATATGACCCTTTAAAATACTTGTCCCTGCATGAACTCCAATACAGCATTTTGATGATGAAAAAGAATTTCGAAATGCAGCTCCATCAAGTATTTCGTAATTATCAAGTATGATTGTCATTGGTGGAATGGAATCATTTGATACACTTATATCAAGAAAATTCAGCAGCTTGATATTTTCTTCAACACAGTGAAGAGAATCATCTTCTTTTACAGTATGATTTTTCAACCAGTTCAATTGTGAAAAATTCATGTGTAAATATGTGTGCCCGATACGGTGTGCTGCAAATGTAAGTAATGAGACAACATTATAATGCAGACGATTCGATGGGTAAAAAGAGATGCAGTGTGAATGTCTGAAACTCTGTTCTTTAATAAAATTCAAGAGTGTTGCAATTTTGTTCTTTCCCATAAACGGGTAATAAACAAGCTTATCAATATAAGGGTTGTTTTTAAGTAGTTCGCGGGCCCCGTTACTCATTGTGCAATAAGTGATCTCTGAATCAGGATAATGCTTTTTGATCAGTTCAAGTGCGGGGGTTGTCATAAGGACATCACCCATACCGATCATTGGTGTTATAAAAATTGTTTTTTTCAAATTTGACAGCACCTGTTTAAAAATTGTCCGGCAATTAGACTGTTCAATAAATCGTGTAGAATATATAACATTTTCACTATAAGTTTTTCTGATTTTTATAAAACAGACTAAAGTTTTTTCAGCACATGATCGATAATATAAATGTAGAGTTTACAATATGATCGGAGTTTGCCATGATAGTAAAAATTGATGATAATGCTTTGATGATAGATGTGCCAGTATCTGACCATGTGTGGGATCTGGATAAGGCAGTTAATAAAGTGATGCGGAATATGGTTGAACCCGGATACACATGTGTTGTCAATATGGAAAATGTCATTAATGTTTACAACGCAACAATTCAGTTTTTGCTCAGGATCAGCGACAGAGCAAAACGTCTTGAAAATCCTGTTTATATAATTAATGCAAGTGAACCTGTATGTAATGCGTTAAACAGGGCAGGCGTTAATGAAAAAATCTTTATATGCGAAAACTATCTCATGGAAGAGCTCGCAGAAGCTTGATGATAATTGACATAAGCTACAAATACATATAAAAGTCACTATCCGCCCAGCCCAAATAAATGTCTGCAAAAATGAGATTGTTCAGATTTCACCAATCGATTGGGAAATAGTCTTTGAGGAATTTCCCGCACCAGTGTTTACCAGTGATAATCCCGTCAAAGAATGGATCGCACACTCTTGCTGCACCGTCAACGATATCAAGAGGCGGCTGAAAATCGTGCTGTTCCTGCTTTCTTTTTGCAAGTATCGCCGGATCTTCATCCGTGACCCAGCCCGTATCAACAGCGTTCATAAAGATTCCGTATTTAGAGAGTGCTTCTGCAGATGTATGCGTGAGCATGTTAAGCGCTGCTTTTGCCATGTTTGTGTGAGGATGACGCTCGTCCTTTTTCCATCTGAAAAATTTCCCCTCCATTGCCGATACGTTTACAATATGCTTCTGCCCTGTAAAGTCACGTTTCATAAGAGGAACAAGTTTATTACAGAGTACAAATGGTGCTACTGCGTTGACAAGCTGAATTTCGAGCATTTCTGCTGTCTGTATCTCTTCCTCACCAAGCCGCAGACGCCAGCTGTTTGTACTGCGAAGATCAACCTGCTGAAGATCCGCGTCAAGTTGACCGACGGGAAATACTTCCTGAGGTGAAACAGAGGAATCGTAGGAGTAGGGGATTTGCGAAAGTTTTGCCGATGATCTGATGCCGACACCGGGTGCTGTTCCGTTCCATGCAACAGGCAGTGCATTTTCAGATGCAATATCACGACCTGAAAAAGATCTCAGGTGATTATTGCAATCATAATAATTTTCAAGCAGTTGGCGAGCCGATGCTGAAATATCTGAAAATGGAAGTTCCTCTTTAGCCATGAGGTGCGCGTAAAAACCAGGCGGGCGCCGTACTGTCTGTGCCGCATTGTTGATAATAAGGTCAAGGCGGCTGTAGGTACGCTCAAAATAGTTGCAGAAAAGTTCAACACTTGGAGTATGGCGAAGGTCAAGGCCAAAAATCTGGAGCCGTTTTCCCCATACATTAAAATCAGATTCTTTTGAAAAACGCATTGCTGAATCTACTGGAAATCTTGTTGTTGCTATAACTGTGGCACCAGCCCGAAGCATCATAAGTGTTGCGTGATATCCGATTTTTAGACGGGAACCTGTGATAAGCGCGACTTGTCCGTCAAGAGGTGCAGTCTGAAACCGTTTTTTATAGTTGAAATCTCCGCACTCAGCACACATGCTGTCATAGAAAAAATGAAGCTTTGTGAATTCCTTTTTGCAAACATAGCAGGTGCGTGGAGAATTGAGTGTGTTATCATTTACCTGATTGTCGCCTCCTGTAAAGGCTATCTGTGCCGGCGCTGTAAACACAGATGAAACGCGTGCTTTGCGAATTCCGGTTTGGGCACGGGCGTCACGTTCCTTCTGAACAATCTGCTGACGTTTGATCCTGTTCTGTTCTTTGTTGATCTTTTTTTTCTCATCACGTCCCGGGCGCGAGAGTTGCCCGGCTGCTTTCATAAGTGCTATACGCTGCTCTTCTGGAAGATCGGCAAGCAGACTGCTGTCACTTGTAAGTTTTTCAAGAACAGAAATGCATTTATTTATCTCTTCTGATTCTGGCTGCTGTGTGGTCATGCACTTTCCCGGATATTATAATGAATTAGTTTTTATTTTAATCCTGCTAATATGCATGATTTACAATACGCACGCAAACTCTTTAAATTTTGACCGTAAAAAAAATATTAAAAATACGTATGGAAATAAAAAATAAGGTTAAGACTAAGATGTAATGTCTATATTATCAATATCTTAACCTTAACCTCAACCCCAACCTTAATATTTTTCTTGCATACTGTTCAAAAAGACAGTATATTTAAATGAACAGTATCACAATAGGAGGATATGATCATGAATCAGGTAATTATTGCAGATGAAACAATTCTAATGACATTACCAGTATATCAGCCGCGACGCTACTGGACACAGAAGCATGATAACGAGGCTGCGTCTGTTCGTTCAGAACCGGGGCATAACAGGGTATCAACAATAACAGCTGCTACCTGTTTTAAGATAAAAGGCGGATTTGTGCAGACTGTTGGAGGTACCCGTAGAATGGTTATTGCCGGTAAAATTTTTAAAAATGAAATGGTGCATGCATAATGAGCAGCATAGAGCTTACATCCGAGCAGGGAAGAGTTTTTTCCTATATACAGAAATTTCGTGTGGAAAACGGCTTTCCACCGACTGTTCGCGAGATTGCAGATGCCCTTGGGTACAAAAGCCCCAACAATGTGCGTCAGCACCTCAGGTTGATTGAACAGAAAGGCTTTATTAAACTGCTTCAGGGGAAAGCGCGAGGCATTGAGATAACAGGGACTGTTTCACATAACACAGAGCAGTCTGAGATTGACGCGATGGGTGTACCGATCATAGGATCAGTTGCTGCCGGTGCACCAATAACTGCTATTGAGAATATTGAGGGTTATATAACACTGGACCGGTCGATATTCAGGGGTGATGATCTGTTTGCGCTTCGCATACGTGGTGACAGTATGTGCGGAATTGGCATTTTGAATGGCGATATTGTTGTAGTGAGAAAAAAGCAGTCTGCTGAAAATGGTGAAATTGTAGTGGTTATAATAGATGGTGATGCGACATTAAAACGTTTTTTAAAACAGGACGGTAAATTGTTGCTTCATCCTGAAAATCCAGCCTATTCTGATATCGAGCTTGAGCCGGCAAGTACAATACAGATTGCCGGAAAACTTGTTGGTGTAATAAGGAAATGCTGAGGCTCATATAATGGACACACAACAGAAATTGCAGCTTCTTTCGGATGCGTCTCAATATGATCTCGCATGTTCCTGTGGTTCCAATAGCCAGGATCGGCGCATGCGCGGCAGTGATGGTGCATGGCTGTATCCGGTTTCTGTGCCATCGGGCGGCAATGCAATTATGCTTAAAACTTTAATGTCAAACGTTTGTGTCAATGATTGCGGGTACTGCCCCTATCGTGAAACTGTTGATACGCGCAGATGTACAATCGGTTCAGAAGAAATGGCAAAACTATTTCTGGAGTATCAGAAACGAAATAACCTTATCGGTCTGTTTTTAAGTTCCGGTGTGATTAATACTGCAGATAACACAATGCGTTTACTGAATGATACAGCGCGAATTCTTCGTAAAAAGTACAGTTACAAAGGTTATATACATCTAAAAGTGATTCCAGGCGCATCAGATGCTGCAATTGAGGATACACTCAGTCTGGCAAGTACGGTATCACTGAATATAGAAACTCCGGGTGTTAATCATTTTGTAAAGTTGTCATCACAAAAAAACTACCTGCGTGATATTATAGGACCGTTAAAACATATCAGTGCTCTTACCGCCAGGGGTGCAAAGTTTGCACATGTAGGAAAAACCACGCAGTTCATTGTCGGAGCATCAGATGAAACCGATGCGGAGATTGTCAAATATGCGACGGGATTGTATGATAAGCTTTCTTTGGATCGCATCTATTTTTCTGCGTATCAGCGAGGGCTTGGAGACAGGCGTATTCCAGGAGAAAATATTAGTGATCATAGTAAAGAAGATATTTTTATCAGGGAGCACAGATTATATCAGGTAGATTTTCTTCTGCGTAAATATTCATTTACAGCAAATGATATATATTTTGACAATAACGGAAAATTGTTTCAGGATAAAGACCCAAAGCTTGTATGGGCTCAGTATCATCCGGAACGTTTTCCATTAAATGTAAACAGAGCATCAAAAACAGAATTGTTGCGTGTTCCCGGACTTGGTCCGGAGACTGTCCGCAAAATAATAGCTCAGCGGAAAACAGGGCAGATTCGCAGCACCGATGATCTTCCTGTACGCGGCAAGCGCCATGATTGTGTAAAAAAGTATGTAGTATGTTGACAATTAATATTACTCACCTGCACAGCATTTCCTGTCCTCTTTACAAGTAATGCTGTGCAGTGTGGGAATATTTTCTGGTTATACCTGAGTAAAAAGCTTCTGAATGTTAAACGTTTATTATAAATTGATAGGGGATTTATATGGTTGAATCAAGATGCGGAATAATCTGCTCGGAATGTGAATACATGGAAAAGGTCGGATGCAAAGGATGTGTAAGCATTGTCAAACCTTTCTGGGGAGAGAAATGTCTTGTGAAAAGTTGCTGTGAGACAAAAGAAATCGATCATTGCGGATTGTGTACAGATTTTCCGTGTGATATATTGAATCAGTTTTCATATAATAAAGAACAGGGCGACAATGGCAGGAGAATAGAACAGTGCAGAAAATGGAATAAAGTATAGTTAATAAATTGCACTGGCATCAGTATGAACAGTAAACTTTACATTGGAACAAGCGGCTATTCTTACAAAGACTGGGAAGGGGTTTTATATCCGCCCGGTACGCGCCAGACTGATTATCTGTCTATCTATTCGCAGGAGTTTAATGTTGCTGAACTGAACTACTCATATTACCGGATGCCGGATGCAAATGCCGGCAGAAAAATGGTTGAGCAGACATCAGATAACTTTATATTTTCTGTAAAAGCACACAAGTCATTGACTCATGAGTATGCATTAAGTAATCTTGATACAAACTGCGGGATATTCCTTGATGGAATCGCGCCATTTGCTGAAGCAAATAAGCTTGGTGCAGCACTGCTGCAGTTTCCGTACAGTTTTCATTATACAAAAGAGAATCGTGTATACCTTGATACTTTATGTAAACGAATGTCTGAAGTGCCTCTTTGTGTCGAATTTCGAAACGACAAGTGGCTGACTGATTCAGTATACAGGGAACTTGGCAGCCGAGATATCGGTTTTGTCAATGTTGATGAGCCTGCAATAAAAGGGTTGCCAAAGCCTGATTCATTGGTTACTTCCGGAATCGGATACATTAGATTTCATGGTCGTAATATTGAAAACTGGTGGAGCGGTGATAATGTAAGTCGTTATGACTATTGCTATAGTGAAGATGAACTAAAGGAATGGATGCCATCAATTGAGCGAATTATGCAGCATGCACGTATATTACTTGTCGTTTTCAACAATCATTCAAAAGGGCAGGCAGTGCGAAATGCACGTCAGCTTAGAGATTTGTATATTGATAAAAATACAGACCAGGATAAAGTACGATCCTGATGATTTTAGGAAAAAAATTACAAACAGATTGTAACAACAGATCTATGTAAACTGTTTACAATAAGAATATGAACTATAGGGAGGTTATATGAAAGCTGCCGGAATTATTGTAGGTATTGGTGTTACTGTATTTCTTTTCGTAACATTTCAACTTATACATCATGGATTATTTGCATCTGTAAAATTGTCGGAAAAAGATGCCGGGCCATATGTGCTTGTCTACAAAAAACATTTAGGCGAATACAAGAATGTCGGGCCAGTTATGGATTCTGTTTACTATGATTTGAAAAATAATTTTTCAATTATAACTACAAAAGGGTTTGGTATTTACTATGATGATCCAAAAAAGGTAAGTAAAGAACAGCTCAGAAGTATTGTCGGATGCATTGTTGAGACGAAAGCTGTAAATGAACTTGACATGCTTAAAAACAGGTATGGAGTCAGTGTGTATCCATTGTCAAAAAGTGTAGTTGCAGAATTTCCATATAAAGGTAAATTGTCAATTATCATAGGTCTTTTCAAGGCTTATCCAAAGATGATGTCGTACATTGCTGAAAAAAAATACATACCTACACCGATTATGGAGCTTTATGATCAGCCTGATAAATGTATTCTGTATGTCGCATCACCGAATCTTGATCCGTTTTTTTTTACATCATTAATTGATCAGGCAAAATAATTATTATTATTTGTTCAGCAGCTATGAGTGCAGATAATTAAATTTATATTATTTATCAGTGAGTGGTGTAAGTAAATGAAACAGATTCTTTTTATTGCATTAGGCGGGGCTGTCGGATCAGTAAGCCGTTATGGCATTGCAAAATTTGTCAACAATCTGACAGGCGGAGCATTTCCATGGGGAACCATGGCTGTAAATTTCATAGGGCTTTTTATTATGGGTTTTCTTTATGAATTATTTGAACGTACATTGGTTCCATCAGAAATCCGGGCTCTATGCACCATAGGATTTCTTGGAGGTTTGACAACATTTTCAACTTACGGAATAGAAACCATAAATTTACTTAAAAATAATCAGTATGGTATGGGACTTCTAAATATAGCCGCAAGTAATGTAGCAGGGCTCATACTTGTAGTTGCAGGAATAGCTGCAGCACGAATGATTTTCAAGGTAAATTGATAATAATTATGCTGTTGATATATTAATTATGTATGATAGCAACTTATAATATTATTTGAAACCAATTCAGACAGGGGGACTACAGATGGAGCTTGTTCAGAATGGTATTCTTGTCAGGGTGTTTACATGCGAATCGGCAAAATTTAATGGTAAACCGCTTTACGAAGTAATAGTACATAAAGCGTACGAGCTTAATCTTGCAGGTGCTACTGTAATACGCGGAGTACTTGGTTTCGGAATGCATCATAAGATGCATTCCGTAAAACTTATCGAATTATCCGAGGATCTTCCGCTTATAGTTGAGATCGTTGATACTCAGGAAAACATCGAAAGGATAATGCCGTTTCTTGGAGAAACAGTAAAAGACGGGCTTGTGACAATTGAGCCTTTAAGAATGATCAAGAGATAAACACAATAATTCGCCTGAAATTTGCGCCCTATAAGAAAAAATGAATTATTTGTCTGATTTGTATAGACAATAGAAATTACTTGAAATGTTATCAAATAATGACCACATAAAATATTGTCATGTCCAGGTTTAATTAACAAATAGGCAATTATGGACAATCGAACAATTCTTCATATAAATATTGTCAATTATTTTATCGCGATTGCAAGGATGCGCGAACCAGGGCTTGACGGGTATCCTGTAGCTGTGCGTGCATCAGGATCACGCCGTGTTCTTATGGATGTGTCAAAAGAGGCACAGGATGCCGGTGTTACGCGGGGGATGATAGTGGAAACTGCAAAGCGAATGTGTCCGGATCTTGTAGTTACAGATCCGGATCCATGCGGCTGTGAAAAAACAGACAATTATCTTCTTCAAAAGGCATCATCACTGTCGCCTCTCACTGAAATGGCCGGTCCGGGGCACCTGTTTGTAGACCTAACCGGAACAAGACGTCTTAATGGCGCTGCTGTTGATGTTGCAGATAGTGTGCGTAAGTCAATACTTGACGATACACGCATTGTGTGCGCTGTAGGTCTTGCAGCAAATCGTCTTGTTAGTAAAGTTGCCACCCGGGTAGTTAAACCCGGTGGACTCTGCAGCGTAATTAACGGATGCGAAAAAGAGTTTATATCACCGTTGCCTGTGCAGTTTCTACCCGGAATAGAAAAGCGGATTCTTACACAATTGCAGCAGTTTAATTTACATCTAATTCGTGATTTAAATGAAATATCTGTTAAAACGCTTGCCTCAGTACTTGGAACATCAGCAAATGATATCAGCCGCAGTGCACATGGTATTGATGATACACCGGTGCGTGATCTTGTAACACCGGCACCGGCTGTTGATGAATCAGTTACATTTGGTGATAAAACAAATGATGATACAATTATTGCAGGCAATATGTTTTCTCTTGTATCGCGAGCCTGTGCACGCATACGAAAAATGGGGCTTGCTACAGGAGCAATAACTGTTTCGATTACATATGCCGATGGTGCCCGCTCCTCACGAAGTGTAAAACTTATGACTCCTGTTCGATGTGATCTGACACTTTTTGAACACTGCTCTTTGCTTTTAAGTAAAATTCTTGTGAGGAGGGTAAGAGTTGCAGCGATGTCAATACTCTGCACTGAACTGATGTTTCCTTATGGTCAACTGGATCTTTTTTCTGATTCAGAAAAAGAGGAGAATCTTATGAATGCAATAGATTCTATAAGATCAAACTTCGGGACAGATGCAATCCGCTTCTGGGGTCGCGAAAAAACAGCATGACAGACAGAACTCGTAACATGTGCAGCGAAATATGAAAGGGGCAGGATCGGCGCCGCTGCTGTTCAGCGCGATAAGCAGTTTTTCCCTTATGCGAGGCGTTCATACACCTCTGTCAATATGTACTATTGCAAAGGAACTCGGATATTCTGCAGTTGCGTTGACAGATCTTAATAACCTGTACGGATTGCCTGCATTTATAGATGCATGTGCTGAAAATGATATTATACCTGTTGCTGCAGCAGAAATCTGCGGTCCGGACGGCAATGCGCTGCTTTATGCACAGAATGAATCCGGATTTGCAAATCTGTGTCGTATTATAAGTGAAAAACAGTGTAATAAAACATTTACGTTATGTGAATCAATAAAATCTGCAAGCGACGGACTTCATGTTGTGACAACAGATACTGAGCTTATAAATAAGCTCAGGAGTAACACACTATGCTACTTTCGAATGTCCAGCCTGCGCAAACCGCCGTCAGATATTGTTTCATGTAAAGTGCCAATCGTTATTATTCAGTCAATGGCTTTCAGAAGTGAAGACGATTTCTCAGTGCACAGACTGCTTCGTGCAATTGATCTGAATACAACACTTGCCAGATTGACAGAAAATGATTTACTTGACAAGCAACATCGATTTATATCATGGAGCAGAATATCCGAGCTGTTCGAAGTATTTGAATGCGCACTTGAATCAACTGTCAAGCTTGGCTGTATTCTTACAGAAAACCCGATGTTTCGTAAACGTAAATGGATTATGCCGGAGTATTTATCTTCTGACAGAGGTGTGCAGCAGCTTGGAGATCTTGCATATGATGGAGCAGTAAAACGCTACGGAACACTTTCAGAACAGGTAAAAAAACGGATTGAGTATGAACTTGGCATTATTGAAAGTAAAGGCTTTTCAGATTACTTTCTTGTTGTCAGAGATATAGTTATGCAGTCGCCGCGAACATGCGGCCGGGGTTCAGGTGCTGCAAGCATTATTGCATACCTGCTTGGGATTACAAATGTCGATCCGATGCGCTACAATCTCATGTTTGAACGTTTTTTAAATCCAGGGCGTACTGATCCGCCTGATATTGATATTGATTTTGCATGGGATGAACGTGACGATGTGCTTGACTATGTATTTAAAAAATATGGTACTGCACATACTGCGATGGTTGCCACTCATCAGACTTGCGGTGCGCGAATGGCAATCAGGGAAGTGGCTCGTACCTATGGCATGACAGAAAGTGAAATAAGTGTCATTACAAAAAAAATACCATATTTTGTTGACACACCAGAGAAAGATGAAAACATTGAAGAGGTGCTCCATCAGTGGCCGTCAATGGTAAACGTCAATTTTGACCCGCCATGGCCGTCGATACTGCGTGATTCAGTTAAAATAATGGGAATGCCGCGAGGTATTGGTACGCACTGCGGGGGAGTGGTCATCACTCCGATGCCTATAACATCAGTTGCACCAGTACAGTACTCTGCGAAAGGTTATCCAATTATACAATGGGAAAAAGATGGCGCTGAACGAATGGGACTTGTAAAGATTGATCTTCTTGGCAACCGCTCACTTGCTGTGATTCGTGATGCAATTGCAAATGTAAAGCGTGAGCATAGTGCATTTGATGAAAAAAAATGGGACCCTCAGTCTGATGTGTCAACTCAGGATCTGCTTGCACAGGGAAAGACCATGGGGGTGTTTTATGTTGAATCACCGGCAATGCGTCTTTTGCAGCGTAAAGCATCTAAAGGTGATTTTGAGCATCTTACTATTCACTCGTCAATTATTCGTCCTGCTGCAAACAAATATATCAGGGAGTATGTAAAACGGCTTCATGGGGCCCCGTTTAAATCTTTACATCCATTATTGACAGAGACACTTTCGGAAACATTTGGAATAATGGTATATCAGGAAGATGTGTCAAAGGTTGCAATAGCGCTTGCAGACTTTACAGTTGAAGATGCAGACATGCTGAGAAAAATAATGTCAAAAAAAGCAAAGGGAAGGTCATTTGATGAGTTCAAAAGGAAATTCTATGATGGCGCAATGCAGAATAATGTTGAATCTAAAATAATTGATGAGGTCTGGGAGATGATGCTTTCATTCAGCGGATACTCATTTTGTAAACCTCATTCGGCAAGTTATGTGCAGGTTTCGTTTCAGTCAGCATATTTAAAAACCCATTATCCTGCGGCGTTTATGGCTGCGGTGCTGTCAAACTATGGCGGATATTATTCAACACAAGCATATATAAGCGAAACTCAGAGGCTTGGAATTACTGTGATGCCACCTGACGTCAATATCAGCAATGACAGTTACTTTGCAGAAGATAATTCTGTTGTAGTCGGATTATGTCAGATTAAAGGGCTCTCTGTAAATGCCAGAAAGCAGATTGTTTTATGTCGTAATGTTAATGGCAGGTTTTCATCAATTGAAAACATGTTGCAACAGACTGGGATTGATGAAAACGATGCAGAAAAACTTATACTTTCAGGAGCATGTGATACGATTTCTAAAAACATTAATCGTGCACAGCTGTTCTGGTGCATGCGCAGATTTTACCGGACAAATTCCGGTGGAGATATTCCTGAATTACAGCCGCATACACTGAATCAGTATCTGCAATGTCAATACCAGATCATTGGTTTTCTCACAGCATGTCATCCGATGTCACTTGTAAAAGTAAATTATAACGGGAAACGGATTTTTGCCAGGGAAGTCGATAAATTTATCGGTAAGGAAATAGTTATTCTTGGATGGTGCGTCACAATGAAAACTGTATCAACAAGAAATGGTGATGCAATGGAATTTGTTACATTTGAAGATAATACGGGGATATTTGAAACTGTGTTTTTTCCTGATGTATACAATGCTTCTGCAACACTTCTGAATCGTTTCAGCGCATTTTTACTTTATGGTAAAGTAACAGCGGAGTTTGGTGTTGCTGTAATTGAAGTGAAGAAGATAACACGGCCATAAGAATATTAAAATATAATCAGTAAATCTGACATGCGCATTTGTTTTTAATACAGTCCTAATTTATAGATCATCATCAAAAAACGCTTCATCTGCCTTTGTTCCATTGATTGTGTATTTGTAAAGTGTTATACTTCCATCACGAACAACCAGTGTGCTGTCAAATCTGCTCAATTTCAACGCTACTATTTCACTGTTTTCTATTGATGATGAAGATTGTATAAGGAGTAACACTGAATCTTTTACTTTTCCGGGAGGGAATTCAATCCGTGATGCATTTTGAAGCAGATAGTCGTCTTCCCGGCTTGCAGTTGTATATTCAATTGCAATACTGCATTTTAGATTTACCCATGTTTTAAGGGTATCTGAAAGTGTAACTACTACAAAAACAGAATCTATGCCACCTTCAATTTCATTACCGCTTCCCTGACTTGTTTCAAATGAGAATGTCGCATAATCATCATCAATTATGGTAAAAATTGAGATAGTCTGACTGCCAAGAGTTGCATTGGATGATGGATTAGATAATCGGAATGGTATTTTTTCATCAATTTCAGGATAATCATCTTCAAGAACCTGCAATTCAAATGTATCTATTGTATCTCCTGGAGTAAATGTCAAATCACGTGAATAATCATCTTTATAATCCCCAGGAAGTGCATCCATAGGAAATGCAGGATCATGCCAGATAATTTCACATTTTACAGTTATTGTGTCCTTTGATGCTTTAGATAAATAAACCGGTATTTTTATGGTTGAAGAATCTTCTGTCATATTATTTGATGCATTGACAAATTGAATAACAGGCATTGTAGGTTTGACAATGTTGATATTACTTGTAAACTCATCTTTATTGTTATTGCTGTCAGTAATTGTAAATTTTATTATATGAAAACCAGAATCTGTACTGTCCGGTATCCATAATAGTGTACTGTCGTTGCTGTCTAACAATACTTTCTTAATATCTGTTAATTCTACTTTGTAATTGAATGGCCGTAAATTTGAAAGCGGATTTGCACTCAATGAAACATGCAGAGTATCATCACCAATTACTAATGAATCAGGAATAGCTGCTGCCGAAGTAATCCATTTTACCTCAATATCATCATTAATCAGATTTGAAACGGATATAGTAAAGGTTGTATCAACAAATTCATGTTTATCATATGCCTGAATTTTTACTTCATGCCAACCGGTATCTTTGACAGCCGGAGTCCACTTGATACTGCTGTCAGGAGATAATGTGATAATGTTACCATTTACGGTAGCCGTTACAATAAGAGAATCATTATCATTATCAGTTACGATTGTTTTCCATACAATAGGCGTGCCGGCAAAACCCTTGACAGTTGAAAAGTCTCCTGTAATTACAGGTAATTGATTATATCCGATGGAATCATAATCAATTTGTGATGAATTATTCAATACATCTGTTGCTATAATTGTTATTTTGTTCTCGGGATGTTTGAGAGAGGCTACTGATAAAAATGTCGGAAGGTGATTAATGCTGTCGGCTGATAACACAGCTTGCGTTCCATTGACTGTTACACTTTTAATAAAACTGATATCCTGCACAAGAATATTGAGTGGCAGATTTGAAACTCTGAACAATGTATTGTCAGCTAATTCCGCATTGTTATAAAGTACATAGATTTCAGGTCCTGTAGTATCTAATGAACCTGGATCATAGTAAACAAGTATTTCTTTACTTGTGAGAACATTGAGAGATATAGTGTCTTCAATAAATTTGAAAATAAAGCTGTTTCTTCCAGTTTCCAGTTTTACAGGAATGTAAAATATTCCCCCGGTCAATTTTGTAAACCCGCTTTGTGTATTGCCATTCTTTGTGTAAATAATAGCACTGGATGGATATTTGTCATAATTTGAAATCTGGCCAAATATTGATAACTCAGATTTATTGGATATCGTTGAGTCCAGTGATGGATTCTGAATTGTAATGACAGGTTTACTATTTATAATATTTTTTAAATATTTGATAAAAAATGTATCTTGTGTGATATTGTCAAGATTGTCTTTTGCCTTCATTATTAATGTTATCGGTGATAAACTGTCTACGTTTTGAAATTCCTGACTGAAATGATATATGCCGTCAGTACTTTTATCTGTTTTTATGACAGCAGTATTAATAGTAAATTCTTTAACAGATGCTATTCCTATAATATTTCCAACTATCTGTATTGATGGCGTTGATGAAAAAACAGTATCGCTTATAATTGAATCATTAGTTATCTTGATTTCAGGCATTGATACTGATTCTTTTATTTCTTTAATAACAAAGAACGATGACGGCGAACGATTATTGTTTCTATCAATTACATAAATTTCTCCGACGGAACTTGATGGTACAATGTCAAAGTATTGTTTTATCTGAGATTTGAAATCCTTGATAGTAATGGAATGCATGTCCCAGACATAAAAAACATCATCGGAGACTTTCGGAGTGCTTAAGGTTACAGTATCCCCAGCTTTTATTTCAAGAGTATTCTGTTTTAATGGTGATGATGCATAAATGCGAAAATTTTGTATGGCTGCGGAATCTCCATTTACTTTGTGAGAAGAAAGGATTATTTCATGCCATCCGGTATCATAAAAAGAAAAATTAAACCTTATATGATTATTGTCAAAATTATCAGAACTTACTATTGTATCTGTCCAGTAACGGTTTTTTTTTATCGAAATAGAAAAGAGAGACAGATGTTCACGCAGATATATCTTAATTCCTATAGAATCTTTTCTGAAAATAGGGACTGTATCTCCATCATGAACGCCAAGTGCAGAAAATACAGCATTTGAGTCATTGGGATTAAGATATGGATTTTCCCACTTTGTACATGATAAAATGAAAACAGTACAAATAAAACATGTAAAAGTTAACAGTAAGCTTTTTTTGGTCATGAATAATTGATCTTCGTTAGATTGAATACACCATTTTTTCAGTAAATTTAACAGAGTGTTTATCAGTTAACTAAAAGATAATAATGTCAGGACTAATCAATATTGCCGCAGATTGCAGAAAAATTCATACTGGTATGTTCCAACAGATTTCTGACATAATCAGTCATTGTCAAAAATTTCAATTTCGATCAGATCACTACCTGAAATATATCCATATGATGATATTTTGTTAATTTTAATAACAACTTTTTCATTTTCCTCATGTGTATTATCATCCAGTATTTTTATTGAAATTGAATTTGAAAGCTGGGCAGGTAATCCAAAATATGATTCTTTAGGAAATACTAAAGGATTTAATGTAAGAATCTGATAGTCAACCCCAGCGGTAGCAGTAGTAAGTGAGTCAATCACAGAAAAGTACATTGTAACATTATTGCCAATTGGCTCTACTCCTGTTCTGCTGATCTTGACCGTTTTTTCAATATTGCTTTCAGTTACTGATATGTAATTCTGATCAATATAGAATGGAGCGCTTGAATTTACACCATCAATGGTGTATTTGTAAAGAGTAATGTTGCCTTCACGTAAATATGGTGTATTTGAACTCAATTTCATGGCAACTACTTCATCAGCTTCTGCATGATTATTCGAATTGATTAGTAATAATACAGTATCTTTTACAGAACCTGCTGGAAATAAAAGCTTCTGTGATGATTCTGGAAATTCATAATCTATGTATGATGTATTTGTTGATGCCGTTGTATATTCATCTGCAATATTGCAATTAAGAGTTGTTTCTGTTTGAAGAGCTTTTGAGAGTGTTACTTCAATAAATACCGAATCTACAGCATTGGCAGTTTCAGAACCGGATGATTGGTTTGTGACAAATGAGAAATAAGCATAATCGTCATCAATTATTGTAAATGTTGTGGTAATCTGACTGCCAAGGGTTGCGTTCGATGACGGGTTTGCAAGCTTTAATGTTATTTTCTCATCCTGCTCGGCAGCAGTATTATTAAGAATATTCAAATTGATTGATTTTGTCAATTCGCCGGGATTAAAAGTCAATTGATATATTGTCGGTTCATCAAAATCTGCCCGATCTGCAGTGGTTTTTGTCCAGTCTATTTTATATTCAACTGTCACAGGCTTATTAGAAGTCTGTGACAACGAAACTGGTATTGATATAACACCTGATGCTTCAGAAGCATTGCCGGATGCATTGGTAAATTGGATTACTGATGGCAATGAATTGACTATAACAATATTATCTGTAAAAACATCTTTATTGTTGCCGCTGTCAGTAATTGTAAATTTTATTGAATGGAAACCAAGATTTGTACTATCAGGTATCCATTTCAGAGAACCGTCATCGCTGTCAAGCAGTACTTTGTTTACATCAGTCAATTCTGCTTTGTAATGAAATGGCCGCATATTGGAAAGTACGTTTGCACTCAATTCAACTTGCAGCGTGTCTTCACCTAAAATCAGTGTGTCAGGTATAGCCGATGAATCAGTGAGCCATTTTACAGCTATACCGGCATCAATCAAATTAGAAATGTTAATATCAAATGTTGTATCAACAGATTCATATTTATCATATGCCTGAATAGTGACCTTATGCCAGCCGGTATCTGCAATTGAAGGGACCCATTTAAAAGAGCTGTCCGTAGACAATGTGAGAATATGACCATTTACAGTTGCGGTTACAGTAAGAGAATCATTATCAGGATCTGTTACGATTGTTTTCCATGAAACCGCTGTACCTGCAACACCTTGAGTGGCAGAAAAATTACCAGTTATAACAGGTAATTGATTATGACGAATGGATGTGAATATTTTCTTTGATGGATTTGAAAATGCATCTATTGCTTCAATTGTTATTACATTATTTGGATGTTTGAGAGAAAATGTTGATACAAATGTTGGAAGATGGTTGATGCTGTCTGCAGATAATGCTGCTGCAGTTCCATTTACAGTTACATTTTTTATTAAACTGAAATCATGTATAAGTATACTTAGTGGCAGACTCGGTACTCTGAATAAAGTACTGTCAGCTAAATCTGTGTTATTATAAAGAACATAAATTGCAGGACCGGTAGTGTCCAATGAGCTCGAGTCAAAATAAACAGAGATTTCCTTATCCGCAAGACTGATATTAGATGCAGTATCTTGAATAAATTTCAAAACGAGTTTGTTAACTCCAGGATCAAGCGTAACAGGAATACTGAATGTTCCTTCAATTAATTTTGTAAACCCGGTATGTGTGTTGCCATTATTTGAATAAATAACAGCACCTGACGGGTACTTGGCATAATTGGAAACCTGCCCATAAATTGAAATCGCCTGATTATTAGATGTCGTGGTTTCTTTTGACGGATTTTGAATTGTAATAACCGGAGTTATACTTGTACTGCTTTCTGTGTACTTAATAAAAAATGTATCCTTTACGATACTGTCAAGATTAGATTTGATATATACAATAACAGCAACCGGAGATGAAATATCAACATTTTTAAATTCGCAGCTGAAATGATATGTACTGTCATTGGTTTTTATTGTCTTTACATCAATGTTATTAATAGTAAATTCTTTGACAGTTGTTATTCCGGTGATATTTCCGACAAATTGTAACGCAGGTGTCGCTGAAAAGACCGTATCTTTGACAAAAGAATCATTATCAATACTGATTCTCGGTATCAGGATTGAATCTTTCTTTGATTTTATTACAAAAAAAGATGATGGGGAACGGTAGTCATTTCTGTCAATTACATAAACCTCTCCGACTGAGCTTGAGGGTGCTTTGTCTATAAGATACTTAACAGAAGGCTTATAATCCTTTATAGTGAATGAATGCAGATCCCATACATAAAAAACATCTTCAAGTACAGGTGGAGTACTTAAAGTTATACTTTCACCTGCTTTAATTTCAAGTGTATTCTGGTTTAATGGTGACGATGCATATACACGATAAATCTGAGAAGCAGCAGTATCTCCGTTAATACGACGAAAGGAAAGAACTATTTCGTGCCAACCTGTGTCATGAAAAGAGAAATTAAATGTTTTATGATTATTGTCAAAGTATAATGAACTGATGGTTGTGTCTTTCCAGTAACGGTTGCCTTTAATAGAAATGGAAAAACTGGACAGGTGTTCACGTAAGTAAAATTGAACTCCTATGGAATCTCTGCTGAAAACAGAAACGGTCTGGCCATCATGTATACTGAGCGGTAAAAAAATTACTTTTGAGTCATTTGCATTAACATATGGATTTTCCCAATCTGTACAGAATAATATTGATAATGTACAGATAATAAACGTCAGTAAAACATTAACAATTGCTTTTTTCATAGTAAATTACTCTTCTGTATCTTCAATAGAAATGATTAAAATGCAAATGAAACTCCAAACATTATTAATCCTAAAATCCCTGCCCCCCCGAAAACACCTATCATGGTAGTTTCATCTTTTACTTTTTTATCAGCTTTTTCCCAGTCTGAAGATGTATACGTCTGCATATTATAGTCTGTTTTTTGATTTATCAGGTCAAAATCGTCTTTAGCTTTTTTGTATTTATTGTATTCTGCAGCAGCTGCTGCAACACCACCAACCGCAAGTACAACTCCTGAATAACGAAGAATGTTTTTAAAACTGTTATGCTTTCCTGTATTGCCGGATTTCTTTGATGTCGTGGCAGATGCTGAAAGATCAACGGAAGGGATTGAGTCTTTATCACTGCCGGCTGATAATGCTGTTGTTTCTTTATTTGGTGCAACATAGGAAAAAGCTGTTGTCCCCGCAGTAAAGATATGATCTTTTACTGAAACGTTTGATTTACCATTTTGTAAAAAGAATGAATTCTGTATTTTCAGATGCTCTGTCTGAGATCGTATACCGTAAACACTATATTGAACTATGCAGTTGTCAAATAATGTACCGATTGCACTTTCGTAAATATCAATACCGTTCCAGTCGTATGGTGCGGCGTTCACTGAGCTGACTTGATTATAAATCGGATCATTCCTTGATGTAAAAACAACCGGATTTTCTTTTGTACCTTTTACATAAAGAGACCCTTGTACATGTAAACCTGTAAAATTACTGAAAAGAAGTACAACACCGCTCTCAATTGAGACAGTCGTTCCAGGTGTAACAAAAATATCTGCTTCAACAAGATAAGGTGAATTATCAAGTGTCAGCTGAAGAGGTAAAGACCCGCTTATGGATGAGTATGTTTTCGATACACTGTCAGACTGAATTACTGCAGTCGTTTCACTTTGTGCATATAATGAAACAACTGAAATTATAATTATAAAGAGAAAATGTATGTAGTTTTTAAAAACTGAGATTTTTCTGTTAATTGGATAAATCATTTTGAAGTACCTTGTTTATTCTGCGAATTTCTGAATCTGCATATTCAAATTGAGGAGTTGATGGCATCCCTTTTAGAATATATTTCAAATCAAACCATGCTTCCATTGCTTTTTCACCCTGCTCTTTTGTGCCTGATTGATCAAATGCGGCAGTCAGGCATCGTGCTTTACCGGACATGTATAGTATCCGCCGCTGTTCAGTTGATAATCTTCTGGATGGAGTTTTAAATCCTTTTTCAACGTATGAAAGAGCATCCTGCCACCTGCCTTTATTACAGAGATAGTTGGCGTATAGAGAATAGTATTCACCATCGTCAATAGAATGAATCCTGAAAAGTTCAGCTGCTTTTGTATAGTCTTTCTTTTGTACTGCTGAACTTATAATATGTAAAATTGTATCGGTTGATAATGCATTGGAATAATTGTTGCCCGATGAAAAGGTGCTGCTTTGTTTAAGGTTTTTTGATGTACTCTCCCTGACGGATTTTCTTTTGTCATTTTTTAAGGTTGATAATGGCCGTTTTTTACTGGAAATAGATTTTCCTGAATCGTTATTGTTATTGTTTGACAATGTATTACTGTTTGTCAATTTAGATTCAGATTGATACCAATTTTGTGCATCAGGGCTCGATAAAACATCGTTTCCGGAATCTTTGCCTGTAAGTTTATCTTTAATTATGGAAAAATTAAATCCATTCGGATAA
>Ga0209800_10000912_pt1 | contig 37026 bp, 32 predicted proteins | sample Higcelweek8metaG_FD_187174 | JGI IMG/M metagenome (GOLD analysis project Ga0209800, IMG submission 187174) | Freshwater pond sediment microbial communities from the University of Edinburgh, under environmental carbon perturbations - High... | ecosystem: Environmental > Aquatic > Freshwater >...
CCTCCATAGATGACTTATCGCTGGAAATCAACTTATTCAGTACATCAAAGAGCTTTACTTTAAGCTCTTTTTTGTTTGTTATAGTTAGTTCGACTGTTGTTAAACTATTTACTATCTGAAATGAACAATTTACAAAAATTTAGCATAAAAATAAAATTAATTTTGAATTAGTAAATTTATACTTATAATACAAAAAGTAGAGCTTAATAAAACCATCTATGGCTAATACAAGAGATTTATCATGATATATTTCATGAACTGAATTAAAAAAACAAATACACACACATATTTTAGAAAATGCTGAAATCTTAAGAAAAGAAATTAAGAATGATAAGAAGAATTTAAAAGATAACTGATATCTAATTAATGCTTAAGGTTTCATTTTCTAAAACTGTTAAATCAAAAATTGCAGGTTTTACTGATTTTCTTAAAGACTATTATAGAAAATTCTATAATGATTCTGGACTTCCAAGTGAGGAAGATATTATAAAAATGTATATAATTATTACAGATAAATTAACAGAAGAAATAATTGATAATATAGAGGATACTTTAAAAAAATGAGTATTCTGAGAAATAATTGATAAAAATTCTGATTCTGAAAAATCTAAACTAGTAATATTCGTAAGGAGTTATACAATAATATGTCATTGTAAAAAATATTATGATGATAAAACTAATGTCTATATTGAAGACATTTTTATTAAATCATAAATAAACTCTAAAAATTTAATTAACCTCTATCTAATCAAATAAACCTCACTTAAACTTGGTATTTATTCCTCACGGAGGTTTGTCCAAGTATATTAAACAATAAAACTCCGGTTTAGTAAATAACTGGAGTTTTTGTTTTTAGCATATATTAATCAAATAATTTTGAAAATTTTGTTCCAGTGTTTGCTAGAACCTTTCTATGATCATCTCATTCGAGTTGCAATACACCTGTTGTGGCTAGGAGATGGGCTATTCTACTTTTTAATCTATCTTGAGAATCCATATCACCAACTCTTTTTAGCACTTCTTTTATATCAAAATTTGAACTAACAATCCAGATTTTTTTGCCATCGTATAAATCAAAAATAAATTCTCAAAGATGCCTAACTTCTGCTTCTTGTATTTTTTTGAGAAAAGCATCAATTGCAAAAACGTCATCAAGAGACTGAAAATCTTGGAATAAATCATCGTTTATAATTATACTTGCATCTCTATATCTATCTTGATGCTGAGAAAAACCAAATTTTTTATGTGGCTTATGAATTTTTACTCAAGGGATATTTTGAATACTTGTTTCGAATGCGCTAATTAAATGACTCTTTCAAAGTCATGGTGCTCAGTGTAATCACACAATCATTGGTACTCAAAGTGATCATCAGTTCTCATGTAATAAATCAGATAATTTTTGAAGTGTTGAGCTAGCTTTCTCAAGAGATTTATTTCATTTGGTATCAAAAGTTTCAAATCCAGATAAGTCTCATCTGCTTGTATCTGTAGTTTGTTTTGGCGAATTACTCATAATATAATATTATCTAAATTATAAATATGAGTTCATTATAATATATTACTCAATTATTTGCAAAAATTGTGAAAAAATATTCAGCCTCTTGATAAACTATAATAGGAAACCAAAATATAATAATTAAAATCAATCTCAATATTTCTCCACTACCTTATCATAATTTTCTATAAAAGTTCAAACAATGGCGAGTGTTAAGACCTCCAATATGACATGATGAAAAAATACCTTATACCTTTACAAGTTCTTTTGATTAAAAGTAACTTGCTGGTGTAAGGTTTTTTTAAAAGCGTATTTAGGTATTAAAACAATATATAGATATTTAGGTTATATTAATTTTAATATATTTTGTAATTATTAGATTGTCAAGATCTATTTTTTTAACCCAAGCAACTCTCTACTATCTTTAGCTTTTAGATTGAAAATTCTTGATAGTAAATAGTAGTTAGTATCTGAAGGTTGATAAGGAAATAATAGAAAAGCAATTAAGTATTCAAACTTATCAGATATAAATATATCTACATAAAATTTGATTAGAAAACAGATAAACAACAAATTATACCATTGTATAATTTGGTTTTTGAGGTCTTAATTTATATTATTTAGAATATAAATTAAATAGTTAATTTATTGTAAAAGAATAATTGTTTGTATTATTATCCCATAATCAGAAAGTCTTTAATATTCATATGAATAATTCCTTCATAATTGTTTGTTAATATCTCATCCATTGAAACAACATATTTAGTATAATTATCTTTTAATTTTAATAGATTTCAAAATTCTCTACTTGCAACTTTTTCGTCAGTTATAAGATATGCAACTTGAACATATATTTTTTCATTTCATTTTTCTGCAACAAAATCGATTTCAAGATCTCATAGATTTCATACCGTAACATTATATCAATTCAATTTTAGCTGATTATAAACTAGATTTTCTAGTTTTCTTCATCATCAAAAGTCATAACTCGTATTAAAGTAATTATTAAATCATACATCATTCAGGTAGTATTTTTTTTCTCATTCTAAAATTCTCTTTCCTTTGATATCAAATCTATGGCAAGAATGAATTATATATGTTTTTTCAAGATAATTAACATAATTTCATAATGTAATTGTATTAGTTTGTATATTTAATCAAGAAAGCCTCTTAACTATTGAATTTAGGGAGAACAGATTTCAAATATTAGAGGCAAGATAATCAAATAACTTCTCAAGTAAATCAACATCTTTTATATTATATCTTCTTACGATATCTTTTAGTATTACCGTATCCTTCAGTCATCCCAGATAATGTATTTTTGATTCTTCATCTTGCAATTTATACATTTCTGGAATTCAAGTAGTATTTAAATATGAAAGAAAGTTAGTATTATTATTTTCGAATTCATGATATCAAAGATATTCACTATATGAAAATGGATGTATCTCAAAATCAATATATCTTCATGAAAGATAAGTTGAAAGTTCAGAAGATAATAAATTAGCATTACTTCAAGTTATAAAAATATCAACATCTAGATTGTCATTTGACCTATATGAATTCAATAATTTTTCCCAACCCTCTATTTCCTGAATTTCATCCATAAAAAGATATAATCTTCATTTAATCTTATTTATTTTAATATATTCTCTTATATAGAAATCTAACTCAGTAATTGATGGATATTTCATATAATCAACTTCTAGATTGATATAGATAATATTATCTATATTTACATTTTTTTCTTCAGATAAGAAGTTAATAATTTGTTTCATGATAAAGGATTTACCTACCCTTCTCTGTCAAATAAGCACTTTTATGAGTTCAGGGTTATCTAGATATTTTAATATTTTATCTAAATAGATCGTTCTTATATATCCAATATTAGTAATCATACTTTTTAAAATTATGAATTTATTAGTTTTAGAAAGTATACTTATTAAATTTAATAAATCAAATGATTATTTTAAATATTTCAGATTCAATTGTTTCAAATTAATTTCATATACTTCTAAAATAAGTTCTGATATTTATTAGTAGTAAATAGTTATTCATACAATGAATATTACCTACTCCTTACATTTCAATTATATAATTTTACTTATTTTCAACTTTGAATATAATCCAAACTTCACTTCAAGCAAAATTAATAACTTATGAAAAAAACTGAACAAAATAAAAGGAAGGATAGCATATTTATACTTCTTAAACCATATATGCTTTCTATTATATTACTATTAATATTTACAATACTCAGCAATAGCCTTAATCTAGCAATTCCGAAGATTATCTCTGGAGCAATTGACACTTATACTAAAGGAAAATTTAATATCAATTTCGTCATTGGAGAATTTTTCGTTGTATCTATTCTGATTTTTCTTTTCACATATATCCAAAATATAATACAGACTTACACTTCTGAGAAGGTAGCCAAAGATCTGAGAGAGAAAATCATTAACAAAATCTCACTACAAGATTATAATTATGTTCAGACTGCAACACCGTCAAAATTACTTACAAATCTGACTTCTGATGTTGATTCGGTAAAAACCTTTGTCGCACAGGCAATTTCTTCAATTATATCTTCTGTTTTCCTGATAATCTGAGCAAGTATTCTACTTCTGACAATCAACTGGAAATTAGCTCTCACAGTTCTTGCTGTCATTCCAATCATAGGAATTACATTCGCATTTGTACTTTGAAAAGTTCGTAAGTTATTCAAAGAATCTCAAGAAACAATTGATTGGATTAATAGAATAATTAATGAAAGTATTCTTGGCTCAGCACTTATTAGACTCCTTAATTCTCAAACTTTTGAATATAAAAAATTCTTAGAGGCAAATCAAAAATCAAAAGAGATCTGATTGAGAATCTTGCAGCTTTTTGCAACTCTAATACCGATAATTATACTAAGTGCAAATATCGCAATACTTATAATTCTAGTTCTCGGAGGGCATTTTGTAATCTCAGATACAATGAGTTTATGAGATTTTGCTGCTTTTAATTGATACCTCTCAATATTAATTTTCCCGATAATGATAATATGATTTATGAGTTGAATTATAGCTCAGGCCACAGCTTCCTATTCAAGAATATTAGAAATATTTGATGCACCAGTAAAAAAAGATACGGGCAAATTAGTGAAGAAACTTAGTTGAGAAATAATTATAAACAATGTAAGTCTGACATATTGAGAAAAATATGCACTCAAAAATACTTCATTTAAAATCAAACCAAAAACAAGAACAGCCATAATATGACCGACCGCCGCAGGCAAAACTCAACTATTATATGCACTTACTTGACTACTTGAAGTCAATTCTGGAACTATAAAATACGACTGAGAAACAATTGATAAATATGACAAGGGATCATTTTATGAACAAATTGGCTTAGTATTCCAAGATAGTATTCTATTCAATCTAACACTGAGAGAAAATATAGCATTCAGCAATATTGTAAAAGACAAAGATATCGCTAAAGCTATTGACACGGCAGAATTGAGAGATTTTATTGATGGATTGCCTGATAAATTGGACACTATAGTTTCTGAGAGATGAACAAGTTTATCTTGAGGTCAGAAACAACGCATAATGCTCGCGAGAGCACTAGCAATAAATCCTAAAATCCTTCTTCTTGATGACTTTACAGCAAGACTTGATCTCAATACTGAGAGGAAAATCCTTGATAATGTAGTCAACAATTACCCAGAACTCACATTAATATCGGTTACCCAGAAAATAGAACCCATAAGAGATTATGACAATATAATCCTTCTTATGGAAGGCGAAATACTAGCTTCTGGAAGACATGAAGAACTAATGAAAGAGTCAGTAGAATATGTTCAGATTTATAATTCACAATTAAGTACCAACAACTATGAACTACAAATTAAATAAATGAGATTGAGGCAAAAAAAATAAATCAGTCAAATCAACTTTGAAATGATTTTATCCTCTACTAGATTGAGAAAAATGAAAGCTAATTATAACTTTCATCACGGTTATTGTGAGTTCCTTATCTAATCTTGTCACTCCTATGATAATCTGATTCACAATTGATAATTATATCAAATCAAAAGATTTTCATGGAATTCTTATTAATTCATGAATTCTTCTTGGAATCTATATAATCTGAAGTCTTGCGAGCTTCATTCAGACAAAAGTTATGTGATGAGTTGGAAGAAGATTGCTTTTTAATATCAGAAATTCTATATTCAATAAGTTGCAAGAATTACCTATCGCGTTCTTCAATCAGAATAAATCTTGAGATCTGATTAGTAGAATAAACAATGATACTGACAAACTCAATCAGTTCATCTCACAAGCACTTATGCAGTTTGTTGGGAATTTCTTCATAATACTTTGAACTGGTATTTTTATAATATTTCTTAATCCTAAACTTGCGATAGCTACTCTAGCACCAGCATTTGGAATACTTATAGTATCTCAGCTTATCTCCCCACGGGTTAAGAAAAAAAATCTTAAAAGTCTACAGTCACTATGATGAATAAGCTCAGAAATTCAAGAGAATCTCAGTAATTATAAGGTAATAATAGCATTTAATAGGCTTGATTACTTTAGACAAAAATTCCAAAAATCTAACGAAATAAACTATAGGGCATCTATATGAGCCTGAACTGCCAATAACTTATTCATACCACTCTATGAATTAGCATCTAATCTTGCATCTCTTATTTGTCTGTGTTATTGAATATACCTTATTACAACCTGAAACTTTACTATAGGTCTTCTTATAAGTTTTCAATTCTATGTGAATAATTTCTACAGTCCACTTCGTCAACTTGCTTCTGTTTGGGCTTCATTCCAATTATCACTTGCATCTCTTGAGAGAATCTGAGAAGTTCTTAGCCTCAAATCAAATATTAAGATAATTAAGGATGAAAAAACCGTGAAAACTAATTCAATATTAGAATTCTCCAATGTCTCATTTCATTATCCTGACGGCGAGAATGTTTTAAAAAATATGAACTTCTCACTAGAAAAATGAAAAACTTACGCACTAGTCGGACCTACAGGTTGATGAAAAACAACAACAGCATCACTTATGGCAAGATTGTATGATCCAACTGAATGAACAATCTATCTTGATGGCAGAGATATTCGTACTTACAAACACGAGGACCGTGTAGCAAGAATTGGTTTTATTCTACAAGAACCATTTCTATTCTCCGGAACTCTTAGAGAGAATATAATATATTGAAATAATAGATATTCTAGCTATTCCAGAGAACAACTTACAGAAGTTCTAAAAAAAGCTGACCTGTTTGATCTTGTGAACAAATTCCAATGATGACTTGATACTAAGATAGTCACAAGCTCCGAATCAATGAGTCTCTGACAGAAACAGCTTATAGCATTCATTCGTGCATTTCTCAGAAATCCGGAATTATTAATTCTTGATGAAGCTACAGCTAATATCGATACGGTTACAGAACAACTTCTAGAAGAAATTCTACAGAAATTACCAACTAAAACTACAAAAGTTATAATAGCACATAGGCTTAATACTATCAAAAATGCTGACAAAATATTCTTCATTAATTCTTGAATTCTAACACAAGCATCATCAATGGAAGATGCACTGAACTTAATATTGCATGGGAAAAGAGGAAGTTAATAAGTAATCATTTGATTATGAAATGAAAATAAATACAATCAAAAACACTAATTAATTTTTAATTGAAAAAATATGACTTATATTACAAAAAACAAAATATTTACCTTATTTATGTTACTATTTATTAGTTCAATTCTTGTATGATGTCAAAACAAAGAAAATGGAGGAAATAATAACGAAACAAAAATTAAAAATGTAATTTTAAGTTGAGCTGTGCAAACAAATATTAATTGAGAAAGTATTTCTATTGCTGATAATGTAAAACTTATAAACTTATTTAATCCAGATATAATCTGAAAAAATAATATTGATTACAGCATAGCCCACATTGTAATGAAAACTTGATCTATTATCCCCTCTAGAACTGTTTCTAATAATGAAGTTCAATACTACATTAAATGAAGTGGTAAACTAGAAATAAATTGAAAAGTAATCATAGTAAATGCTTGAGATAGTATTTTTGTTCCAAAAAATTCAAAACAAAAAAATATTAATGATTGAACTGAAGATTTAGAATTTTTGAGCATTGTTGATCCAGCATGGACTCCAGAATCAGAAAAAAGATTTTAAATTATATAACTCATAAACATTAATAGCAAGCCATTTTCATAAAGATTTTATATACATTTCATTTGACATTGATTGAAAAAAGTTAAAATACCAAGTCTACAAGTTATTTTTTAATAATTATTTAGTAGATTTATATATTTAATTTAACAAATTATGATACCAAGAAAATATAGAGAATTAGTATTTTGAGTTTTGACAGCTTTTGTAATGTCAATGATAATGTCACTATTTATGACAGTAGTAAATGTCTGATTCCCTGCTCATTTATTATCAATGTGGATTAAATCATGGATGATAGCTTTTGTTGCGGTATTCATTTTGTCTGCAATAATTCTACCTCAATTGAAGAAAATTACAGAGAAAATTACTTATTAATTATTGGTATAATTATCTCTTCATTAAGGGTAACTAAAATATGAAGAAATAATTTGCAATATATTTTATATTTGGTAGTATTGTTAAGTTACAATAGTTTTTTGAAGTTTATATTATAATTTAATACTTTTATGAAAAGATTAAACCTACTGATTGTTTCAATAATACTAGCATTTGCTAGTAATGTTTATTGATATGAGCTAAATACTAATGACAATATTCTCGCGGTTGATATTACTAATAAGATTGAAAATTCTATTGTAAAAAAGTGAGAAGAAGTAAGGACGAAGTATATTAAGCAAATTAATGAAATCAAAAATAAAAATGCAAAAAATGAGAGGATTTCTGAGCTTACTAGAATCGTAAATGAAAACATTAAAGATTCTTCTAGAATACAAGTTCAGAGTAGAATATTAGCTGAATTAAATAAAGATTGAATTCCTGATTTGAACTATATTTATTCAACTTGAGCAATTGATAATGCATCATTCTTGCTTAATAAATTATTAGTAGAAAAAAAGCAAAATTTCCAAAAATTAATAAAAACTCCACAATCAGAAATTAATTTTTCATTAATTGAAAAATATAATGAGGACGACAATTTAACGTATTTATTTTGATTAATCTATAATTACGATAGTACAAATTGAAATAATCAGACAAGAAAAATAATAGAAATGTATCAAAATAAACTTAGTGAATTTGATAATGAAGTTTCTTTTTCAAAAGAATTATATGAAATATTCAAGACAATCCAAAAAGATAAAACACTTGATTCTGATCAATCAAGAATAATCACAAAAGCAATAGAAAAATTTGAATTAAGCTGAATTAGTCTTTCAGAAGATAAAATTTCAAGATTAAAACAAATTAATCAAGAATTAACAAAGCTTTCATTTGCTTTTTGAAATAATCTAGTTGATTCACAAAAAGAATTCTCATATTACATTGACAAGGTTGATGTAATAAAAGAATTACCTGAAGACATTCTTGAACAAGCTCACGAAGAAGCTAAGAAACAAAATAAAGATGGCTATTTGTTCAACTATAATACCGCAGTTAATCTCGTAGCCTATTGTTCTGATGCTAATATTCGTAAAATAATTCGTAATAGTTTTAAATCTTTTTCGTCATCATGAAAATATGATAATAGACCAACAGTTATTAAAATTTTAAAATTAAGACAAGAGAAAGCTCTTATACTTTGATACAAAAATTATTGAGAAGTTTCTTTATCTGACAAAATGGCTCCAAGTCCAGAATTCGTAATGCAACAGGAAGACCAAATCCTTACAAAAGCTAGAGAAAAAGCAAATAAAGAGGTTGCTGAAATGAAAGAATACTTCAAGCTAGATACTCTAAATGTATGGGATCATTGATATTATTCTAGAAAATTACAAGAAGAAAAATATAAATTAGATGCTAATACTCTGAGAGATTATTTTGAATATAATAGAGTAATGAAATGACTATTTGATACTGCCAATAAACTGTATTGATTAGAGTTCAAAGAATCAAATATAAAAATGTATAATGATGTAAAAATGTACGAAGTATATAAAGACTGAAAATTAAAATGATATTATTTATATGATCCATTCTACAACCCTAACAAATCAAGTTGAGCCTGGGCAAATATCTTAAGAAACAAAAAAACTAATTGAGACAAAGAAGTTCTTCCAATAGTTATTAACGTATTAAATATTACAAAATGAAAAGATAATACTCTACTAGATCACTATAATACAAATATAATGTTTCATGAATTCGGACACGCACTACATGCTCTATTATGAGAATCAAAATATAGTGCATTAAATGGATTCAATGTTGAATGGGATTTTGTAGAATTACCTTCTCAATTAATGGAGAACTGGACATATTGAGAATGACTTAAGACATTTGCAGTTAATTATAAAACATGAGAGAAAATCAGTGATGAGTTGGTAGAAAAAATTGAAAAATCTAAGACATTCTCAACTTGAATATGAACTATAACACAAATTGCGTATTCTAGAGTTGATATGAAATTACATACAACAGCTACACCAGAAACCGTAGAAGCATTGGATAAATTAAATAGCTGAATTGTTGAAGAAATTTGATTTTTTAAAAATGATACAGAAAATAAAGTCTATTCGAATTTTTCTCATATTTTTAATTGATGATATGAAGCTTGATATTATAGTTATATTCGGGCAGAAATTATTGAATCAGATATTTTTTCAGAATTTAGTAAAAATTGAATATTTGATAAAGCTACAGCTGACAAATTCTATAATACAATCTTATCTCAATGAAGCCGTAAAACTGCCTTAGAATTGTTCAAGGATTTTATGTGAAGAGATATTAAATTAGATTGATTATATAAGAAATTGGGATTCTAATACCAATAAATAATCATAAATAGTAAACGAAAATCCAAAAAAATTAAAATAATCTCTGATTAATTATCAGAGATTATTTTTGATCTATATATGTAAATTATTTTACTTATTCAAAAGTTGAATATACTAGATGAAATTAAATAACAAATATGAATCTAACTAATCCGGATTTTTTAGAGATAAACAGGAAAATATTATTAATAATTGTTCCATTTATAACTGTCTGAATAATAATTTTATCAAGATATTATCAACACAGAGATAAGACAAAAACTTTGCACATAATTATGTACGGACTTATTGATCTTCTGACAATATTACTTCTTCTCTTAATACCAAAATCATGACTATCAATATCATTTCTCGCAGTGTCTTATCTTTATATTAATTGATTATTTCTATGAAAAGAAAAATCAATGATAGCCCTAATCTGACTTTTATTTAATATGATTATTATTTATATGATAATCTATATTTTCGCTTTTAGTACTAAATTTTTTTAAAAAATATAAAGACTGTATGTCAATAAAAAAATCTTCCTCTTGTAATTTATTAAAAAAGATTATAATAAAAAGTCAAAGGGAGATTTTAACTTATTAAAATAAAGTAATTATGAAAAAAATTATAGCAGCAATAATAGTACTTGTTAGTTTTTTTATAGGTGAAATAACGGCAGAAGCATACTCTGATACAAGAGTTGGTAGATGATTGTGATGAGTTAGGATTGTAAATAACTCTTGAGAAGCAAGAATTAATAAATTCGTTGATAATATTTCTCCAGATAATAGAGAAAATTATGTCTTACAAGTTATAGCAAAAATTAATACTCTAGAAATTAAAATACAGAACTCTTCTTCAAAATCAGATAAGAAACTAAGAAATCTAGCATTTCTATGAGAAGTGAAAGATATTCTAGAATGAAGATTATTTGACATTAGAAGTAGTGTAACTTCTGGATATAATGGAAACCTTGTTTATAGTATTGCACAAGTTTATCCTTCTATTTCTTCTCTAAACATCACAATAACTTCGAATCAAATAGGTAAATGATACTATATAATTTTGCCAACTAGCACTTATGCCCCAACTGCAAACCAAGTGAAGTCATGATTTGATCTATATAACAATATTATATCAATCAGATGAACAATCAATCTAGTCAGTGGTAACAATCAATTAAATATTTCATCACTCAATCAGAATACTTGATATGTTCTATATTTCGTAGCAGAAGACCAATATGACAATCTGAGTTCTAATGTAATTAAGACGTCTTTCATAACAACTGATCTTGCTAATAATACAACATGACAAATTAGTCTAAGCGCCAATTCTATATCTGGTACAACTCTTAATTGTTTACTCAATACTAACACTGCCGGCAGATGATATTATGTAATTCTTCCTGAAAATTCTACTGCACCAAGTACAGCTCAAATAAGATGATGAATGTGACCTAATTGGAGCAATGTTCCTTACAAATGAACTGTGACACTAAATGTCTGAATCAATCAATTCTCTGTGGCATGACTTGCTTCTAATACTTACTACAAAATGTATCTTATAGAAGATGATAATTATGGTGTATCACAATTCAATACATTAGTTCTTCCTTTTGCTACTTGAGAAAATATTGGATATATACTACCAACTTCTAGTTATTTTTCTCTTAATATCTCTTCACTTCAAGTCTGAGTTAACTCTGCAAGTGCTATAGTAACAACGAATCAGGCTGGAAGATGATATTATATTATTCTTCCTATTAATTCTGCAACTCCGAATCCCACAAGAATTAAGACTGGTTTTGATAGCAATGGTAACAACGCAATTATTAAATGAAATATGACATTAATCAAATGAGATAGCTTGTTTAATATTTCTTGATTAAGTCAGAATACAGAATATGCCTTATTTTATACTTATGAAGATGTAAACGGTAATCTAAGTAATAATGTAATCGCACTTCCAGTGAAAACTCTTGCCAATTCCAACTCAACTAGTCTATGACAAAGTGTGAATGTAATAGTTAATCCGAGCGGAACAAGTCTTAATTGAATTGCGAATGTTAATATTGCTGGAAGATGATATTATATTGTACTGCCAACTTGAGCAAATAAACCAACTTCTCTACAGGTAAAAGAATGAATAGATAGTAAATCAAATACTGTTACAATTAGATGAAATATTTATCTAAATGTCTGAGATACTTCATTCAGTATTCCATGACTTAATTCTAGTGCTAGCTATGTTCTATATTTCACGTCAATAGACACAAACAGAAATCTACTGCCAACGCCAATAGCAATTCCTTTTAGTACTAGGTAGTTTTTTACTTTTTTAAAATTAAAGATATGAATACAGCTAAGAATAGACTAAATTGCTCAGCAATAATAACTCCAACTATTTCAAGAGACAATACTTCTACTACTATTAATTGAATAATATGAATGAATAATTTTTCAGATATTCTATCTTTTAGAGTCAATTCATTAGATGATTTGATTAAGTATAATAATTTGGTCAATTGAGTAATTAATGAAATAATGATACATGATTATAATTTATGCAATAGATCAGAAAAATTTTTGGAAGCATTCAAATCATGATTACTATCAAAACATCCAATTGAAGACCCAGATAATGAAGACAGAAAAGACCTCATGATATTATTAGAGAAAAAAAGTGCTCAACAGCAGTTATTATTGACTGAGAGCATTAAGAATTGAAATATTAATTTACTATGAAATGATCTTGAAGATTTGATGTGTCTTGTAAAATGTTGAATTATAGATTGGATGAATTGAGTATATAAGACACTAGAAAAATGAGTGAAATTACACTGAGAAAAAAATGAATTATGAGAAAGTATAAACTATTGACTACCCAGTGAAAATTGACCAAAATGATATCAAGATACTTTTGAATGAGTTAATATTGATGAAAATCTCTTATCTAAAATCAATAATCCATTCTTGAGAGAGTATTTATGTCAGATATTTAAGCTATCTAGAAGTTGAAATTATAAATACGAAGATTGGATTAAAGCAGAAATTAACGAAGTAAATAGTTGGCTTAGTACAGAGCAACTTGCTTTTATTGCGCCGATGGAGAATTATAAACATAAGAATTATATAGACCCGGATTTTCTAATCTTATTGAGAGAAAAAATGTCAAAAAAATCTTGAGATTATGCAGATTTATCTGCAAGAATTTTTTGAGAGGAATATTGAATGAAAAATGTGAATATATACCTTGCAGAGCCAATCATGGGTTGATGAGAGCAAACATATAACAAATTTATGTGAAAATCATTCCCAAATGATATGGAACTTAGAGAAAAATATGGAAATTTCATAATAATAATTAAATGACAAATTCATAAAGCATTTGATGAATATAATGAATATGTACTCAAAATATTTGATATAAAAAAAGGGGATTTAATTAATAATAGAAGTGAAATTATAGAAAAGATAATTGAAGAAGTTACTTACCATGAATATGGACATTCCATATTCACAACTCAGCATCAAAATATGCTAGAAGAAACTAAGGCAACTCTATTTTATTGGACTTACTTATACGAAAAATATATTGCAAATAATGAAAGTCTTGATAAAGAAGAAATTAAGAGAATAATTCAAGCTTTTACTCTTGATTTTACCAGATACATAACACGTCTAAAGATTCCAAAATATAGAAAATATGTATATACTGCACAGATTCTTCTCAAACACATGATAGATAATAAGATATTAAAATATGATGAAAGTACTAATATCCTACAATTTAATTACGATGAGAATCTATTAATAAATTTTAAAGATATGTTAATAGAATTAAGAGAAGTAACACAAAAAGTAAAAATAATTTATGACAATAAAGATAAACTTGGTGAGGAAGAAATGATAAAACATTATAATGATGCAACTCTGGATGTTCTTAATAATTTATTTAGTAAATTCTAAGAAATTTTTCTGAAAAAAAACTCTGAATTGTTATACTTAATATTAAAAATCAAATTTAGATAGATTTTATAAGCATAAATAAATTTTAAATCATCTTATAAAATTCACCCCCCCCTTGATAATTCCAAAAATCCCAATATCATACAATTAGCATACAATTTTTAATTTATAATTCTTACATTATCATTAATTAAATTATTATGAAAGTATTAATTGTGGAGGATAATAAGATTCTATCGGATAACATCAAGGATTATCTTGAGGCGAAGTGAATTGATTCTAAGCAGTTATTTAGTGGAGAAAATGTGAATTACGAACTTAGCTCGACCAATTATGATTTGGTAATACTCGATCTTGGTTTGCCGACTATTGATGGGATTGAAGTATGTAATAGAATAAGGAATGTTGGCAATAATATTCCTGTTTTAATGCTGACATCAAGAAACACTATTAATGATAAAATTGCTGGATTCAAGTCTTGATCGGATGATTATTTGACTAAGCCTTTTGAATATTCTGAGCTTCTTATGAGAATATATGCACTTACTAAGAGAGGCTTTAGTCTTAAGTGAAATATTATCAAATTATATGATCTAGAAGTAGATGTAGAGAGAAGAAAAGTACTCAAGGATTGAGAAGAAATTGAACTTACGAATATTGAAGCCAATCTTCTAATTTATCTACTGCAGAACAAATGACAAGTAATGACTAAGGAAAATCTTCTCGAGAAAGTCTGGTGAGAATATGATGCGTTTAATATGACAAGAACACTAGACATTCACATCTGATATCTCAGGAAAAAACTTTGAAAAGATCTTATTGAGACAATAAGATGAATATGATATACAATTAATTAATCTAGATGGAGAATTCAAGATTGCTAGAAATAAGAAGAAAAAGACTAAGTATATATTTTGCCTTGTTTATATTGTTCTCAATATGGCTCGTAGAAGTATTGTTCCTTGCTGCAACTTATTATAATAATAATATCAAACTTGAAGATAAACTCAAAATAAGAGTCAAGTGAGTTGAGAATGTACTTATCAATAAAGAAGAATATTTAGAGAAAATCAAAAACAACGATTATGCGATGAAATCTCTTCTAGAAAAAGCACTAGATTGAGTGACAATTACACAATGAAATAATAGAATTATTTGAACAATTAATCAAGAATATTTCAATAAATTAAATAGTTTCTACGATAGTAAGAATAAAAAATATTATGTTTCAACTTTCTGACAAAACTGAGAATACAAGATTATAATTAGTGAGACCAATCAATATTCTTACTACAATCTACTTATAGAATTATTATATTTCTTATTATTCACACTTCCCTTCTCTTTACTATTCTATGCACTTTGATATTTTTTCGTGGGGAAAAACTTCCGTCCTATTAGAGAAGTTATTGCAAGTCTTGAGGATTTTAGTGCTAATATTAATCATGAGCTCAAGACGCCAATCGCAGAAGTAATCTCAACACTTAGTCTAACAAAGGAACTATGAAAGAATTATGAAAAAGCTATAGATACTTCTCTCAATTCTGCGCACAAAATTGCAAAAATACTTGATTCTATGCTATGAATTATTAATCTTGTTGATTCTTCGTTCAAGAAAGAAAAAGTTGATTTAGTCCTAGAATTAAATAGAATTATAGAAGACAACGAGAAAAAAATCGCAGAAAAACAAATTAAAATCAAAAAAAATTATTGAAAAAAGAGCTTTACCCTGAATATTAACAAAGAACACTTTAATATTTGTGTAGGCAATATTCTCAAGAATGCAATCAAATATTCTAACGAAAAATGAATTATAGAAATCTCTTTCGAAGGTTGAATCATAGAAGTTAAAGACAACGGGATAGGAATAGAAGAAAAAAATCTTGCAAACATATTCAGTAGATACTTCAGAGAGAATTATCTCAAGGAAGAATGATTCTGATTATGATTATCATTAGTGAAAAAAATTACAGATATCAATTCTTGGAAAATTGAGATAGAAAGCAAAAAAGACCAATGAACAAAAGTTATTATTAATTTTAATAAGTAATGAAGAGATTAATTACTCTGACATTCACACTTATTACGCTCACATCGTGTTCTTTTATTAGTGACTCAGAAGTTGAGAATAATAATAAGACTACTCCGCTAATAAATTCAATTAGCACTTGAACTACCAGAAAAATCAAAAATATCAGAAAGCCAAGAACTAATTCTTGAACTACAATCAACACTGGCAGTATAACAAATGTAAATACTCAAATACCTATTGAAGGAAATACAACTTCTCCAAATATTCGAGATGAAACTGTGTCAACCTGAAATTCTATTGAAGAACTATCGAAAATTAATATCTCAGAAGCGAGCATTGATGCAGATAGCTGAACAACTGAAACTTGATGAATAGAAGATATATCAGAAGAGCAAGTTAGTCAACTGGTCGATATACTACTTGAGGCAGGAAAATAAATAAAACTTTACAATTAACATACAATTAAGCCTTATATTGCAAATAATTATATTAAATACTATGAAAAAATTAATTACACATAAAATAACAAGTTCCATATTGGTACTAGTATTTTTTGTAGTCTCAAGTATAATTGTAAATGCCGAACAAACTAATCAGAAATCTCAAGTTTGAAAAATTAAACAACTTATTAATAATGTATGAAATAAAATTAATAGTGGGCAAATCTTAACTCAAGAACAGATAAATAAACAATTAAATAAAGTTAAACCTGAAGATTTGAACAAAGTATTTTCGTGAGCAATGCAAAAAATTAAGCAAATGGCACCAAAAGAAAAAACAAAAATACTAAATTCTGCTAAACAAATTCTTAATGCAGCCTGAAGTTGAAATGTAGCAAAAATCAAAAATCAAATTGAAGTCAAGAAGCAAGAAGTAATTAAAAATATCAAAGAAGATATCCAAAAACAAAAGAATCAAAAAATCGAGGAAGCGAAAAAACAATTTGAAGCGAAAAAACAAGAAATTATCAATCAAGTTAAGAATTGAAAACTCTGAAACGAAGAGGCTAAAAAACAAATTCTTGCTAATAGAGACGTGATGACAGAAAAAACAAAAGTAACTATTCAAGCTGCTGCTGATAAAATTAAACAAGAAAAGATAGATAGTGTAAAGTTAATTATAAAAAAACAATTCGAGACAAAATTAGCAGATATAAGTAAGCTGTCAGAGTCCGAACAAAAAACAAAATATCAAAAACTCTATAATAGTATTGATTTACTTACAAAAAAAGCAACAAAAACACAAATAGAAGTTTATAATATAATGCGAGCAGTCCTCAGAGAGAAGATAGATTCACTCAGATAATAAATAAAAATCCTCAAGAAATTTCTTGAGGATTTTTACATTTCTTTTACAATTACCATACAATTATAATATATACTGTGTTTAACCTTAGAAATAAGGTACAGAAAAACTGAATAGTTAAGAAAAATAAAAAAACTATAAATCAGATTTTTCTAAAATTTATATTTTAATATTTATATTATGAAACACTTAAGAAAAATAGCATTAGCTACAATAATTATTTCTACATTTGCAACATCTGGAGTATTTGCAGATGAAGTAAATACAACAACCGCTAATTCTTGAGCAACAAAAAAATGAATTATGCTACAAGCAAAAGATGCAAAACAAAAAATTAAAGATGCTGTTGCTCAAAGAAAAGAAACTAGGAAAACACTTATTGAAAATAATCAAAAACTAAGAGATGAGGCAAAACAAAATAGAGAAGAATTTAAAGCTGAAAATAATGAGCTAAAAGAAATTCTAAAAAAACTTGATGTAGATATTCAGGAACAAATTAGAGTCTTATCACAAGAACATAAAAAAACTATAGATTCATTGCAAGAAGAATTAACTAACTCTGGAACAATAGAATCTAGAAGAGTTGAAATAAGAGCTCAAATAAAAATTCTTCGTGAAGCTCATTTTGCAAAAGTAATAGAGCTTGCTTGATCTACTGACGAAATTAAAGCATATTTTGAAAAAAGATCTGAATTAATTACAGAAAATGAGGCTCTCAGAACCCAAGCAAAACAAGCAAGAGTTGAGTTCAGAGAATGACAAAACGCAATTGTTGATCAATATAAAACTCAATACTTTGATCAACTAGAAAATATTATACCAAAAGTTTCGGACTCGAGATTAGAGGTTATTCTTACAAAAATTGATGCAATGATTACTAAACTTGATTCAAATACTACAATATCAGAAGAGAGAAAAACCAAAACTTTGGCTCAATTAACTTCTCTTAAAGAATTAATTCAAGAAGAACAGGAAACAAGAACTACAAATGATGAAGAACTAGATATGACGTCAATTCTTGAATAATTATAGTAAACTATGAAGTTCAGTAAAAGTATTTAATCAACAAAAAAAGGTTAGCATTGCCAACCTTTTTTTTAATATTTAACAATTAATAATACCAAAAAGCATTTTATTTTATAAGATTTTATCTATAATTTAGATATCTAAATATAAATTACTTAATAATTAGTTTGAAATTCTTTTTTCATTTCCTAAGGATTACAACTCAGTTTATAAAATTTGTGTCAGTAATCTCTAAAAATCCGTCTGTAACTTTCATTTCATTTAAGAATATTCATCCTCAATCGATAAGTTTTTTTCATTCTCATCTAGAGGTAACAAATCAAACATTAACTAATACATCAAGGATTTGGATGTTTCATTCAAACTTTATACTTCCAACTTCCCTAGCAAGTGCAGTAATATCAGAAACAGATAATCATTTGATAACTTCCATTTTATCAACATCTCAGAATAACATATCAGTAATCATCTCAGCTTGTTTAAGTGCTTCACCTCAAAAAATAAGTTCTGTAACTTGAGTTGCAAGACATTTTTGCCCATAACGCAACTCGGGTTTTTCTGAGTGTTTTAATACAATGTCAGCAATTTCCTTAATAGATAAGAATGTGAAAACTTTTAATAATTTGTCAAGATCAGCATCAGTAGTATTTAGCAAGAATTGGTAAACAAAATATGGAGAATTCTTCTCTGGATCAAGCCGAACTGCGTTTCACATAGATTTTCAGAATTTTTTACCGTTAGAATCTGTAATTAATTTATTAGTCATTCCATATACAGTTTGTCATGTTTTCTTTGCTGTAAGTTCTACTCAAGATAATATTCCATCCCATTCATCTGATCATCCAACTTCTAGTCTTACTCCATATTCTGAGTAAAGCTTATAAAAATCGTAACCCATAAGTAGCATATAACTGAATTCCGCAAAAGAGATAGATTTGTCTGGGTCACTAATTCTTTTTTTCACTATATCCTTATTCATCATCCAGTTTACAGTCATATATTTACCAACATCACGCATGAATTCTATGACATTCATTTCTTTGAAAAATCTGTAATTATTGATAACTTCAACTTCTAATTTGATTCATAATTTTTTACCAACATTTGCTAATATTACATGCATTTGTTTCTCAATCTTTGATGCATTAATTTCAACTTGCTCAGCAGTGAGAAAATTCCTCTCAGCATCCTTTCAAGTTGGATTACCAATAGCTCAAGTTGCTCAGCCAACAATCAGAATAAGTTTATTTCATTTCTTCATGAAATGCAGAGCATTAATGAGAGAGATGAAATTACCTAATTGAAAAGAATCAGCAGAAGGATCTATTCACCAATACAGTTTTTGACCTCATTTCTCATATAATTCAAACAATTCTTCATGTGTATATTGATGTAGAAATCATCTTGCTTCTAACTCTTGCTTAAGGTTCATAAAATTATTTGGTTAAATAAGTAATTTAGCCATTTTATACATTTTTATAGGTATTTCAAGAAATAATTGGATAAAACAAAAATAAGAACCCACAGGGTTCTTATTTTTTTTGATTTACCGTACTTTCTGACTTATTTCTAAAAAGTAGAATTAATATTATTTTAGAATATCAAGAATATTATTCAAATCAGAGCTAACTCAATTAATATTATCAATTTTCTCAGAGATTAATTCTTTTAGAGCAACAAGTAAGTTCTTATTTTTAGTTGATAAAGTTTTAGTTAGAAGTACATCTATCTTAGAATTAACTCAAGTTAACCATGTAATTTTTTCAGAATCTGTTGCAAATGTTGTAAGTTTAGTTTCTAAAGCTTTATTTACAGAAGCTGGAAGGATACTATTGATTGCTTGTTTTTTGTTATCCTTATTATCATTTTTTTGTTCATTCTTACCATTTTGTTTATCATTATCCATTCCATTTTTTTGTCAGCTCATTTCTCATTTACCCATAACTGGCATTTTTGCCATTACAGCTTTGAATTCTTCAGCTTTATCAGTCGCAATATATGGAATTAAATCAGCTACAAATTGATCGTGAAGAGCTTGTATTTTTGTTTTTAATTCCGTCATTTTTGTTTGCATATCATCTTGACTGATACTGCTTACTTCTGGTTTCATAGATTCCATTAATGCTTTTATTGTAGTTTCATGATTAGTCTTGATAGTTGCAATTGCAGCTTTATCAGCGTCAGTTAAATCAGTTCTAAGAAACTTCTCAAACATAACTAACCCCTTGTTTATTTCCATTCAAGAACCCATTTGAGTTCAGCTCATTACATAGTTTTTGAACATAGACTTATTATTCATCTTATTCATAGACTTATTATTCATTCCAGCATTGTCTGCAAATGTAGTTGATGCTAATGCTCAAACACTGATTATAGTTGCAAGAGCTATATATTTTAAGTTTTTCATATTATAATTTTATTAATATATAAATTAAGATTTCTCTGTCTTAGATTTTGTTTTGTAATTCTAAAACATACTCATAATAACGATCCAATTGTATGAAAATTGTAAAGTTTTTTTAATTTAAAATAAAACACCGCTTAATTAAGCGGTGTTTTTGAATTTTTTATCAAAAATTATTTCTTAGCAACCTTCTTAATAGCAGCTTTTTTCGCAGGAGTCTTCTTTTCTTTCTTTACTACTTCTACAACTTCTTCTCCAAATACTTCCTCAGCTTCTTCTTTTGCAACTTTTTCAAGTTTGATTTTTTTCACCTCTTTTTTCTCTTCTGTAATTCCAAGATGTTTAATAATCATATCAAGTTTAGCATTCATTTTTGTGAATTCTAATTTTAATTCTTCTTGTTTTTTGAATTTTGATTTGTCATCTGTAATGAAGCAATCACTACAATAAACTGGTTTATCAGGAGATGGCTTGAATGGAACCTCACAATCGTTACCACATTGTCCACAAACTGCAGGATACATTCTTTTCTCTTCACGTCCTCCGAAATCTCTTCATCCCCTATCTCATCTATCACCTCTTCCTCTGTCGCCAAAATCTCTTCTTCCAGAATCTCTATCATTTCTTCCTCATTCCATATCTCTAAAACAATCACTACAATAAACTGGTCTTTCTCCAGTAGGTTTGAATGGCACCTCACAAGAATCGCCACACTCAGCACAAGTTGCTCTGAATAATTCTGGTCTTTCACCTCTTCCAGAATCTCTTCCTCATCTTCCACCTCAACCAAAACCACCACCAAATCTACTTCCTCCTCCAGATCTTCCACCAGATCTATCTCTACCATATTCTCCCATATTAAATTGTTTTTTAATTATAAAAATTAGGTCAGAACTTTCTTATAAGAATATTGCAAACCTCACTCATTCTACTCAAATATTTCCCCAAGTACAATTTATTATTTATTTTGACTTAATTACTAAGAAATCATTTTCCTGAAGTCAGAAAAATGGTCAGAAATTACTTATTCAATATCCAGTCAATAATATTTAATCTCAATATTCAGCTTCTATTATTATCAAAAATTTCATCCATACTCAGTACATATTTTGGATAATTATCATTTATACTATCAAAAACTCAAAATTCTCTATTTATAGTAGACTCATTAATCAAAATATAAGTAACTTGATAATATTCAATAATTCAATCTTTTTTAGCTATAAAATCAACTTCTAAATCAGATATTTTTCAGATTGTAATTTCGTATCATCTTGTTTTGAGTTCTAAATAAACCACATTCTCAAGTAATTGTGAAATATCTCATATTTTATATCAAAGTAGATAATTCCTGAATCACAAATCTCACATATAATATTTTTCATACAAATCAAGAAGTTTTTTTCATTTCAAATCATATCTCTGAACTTTATCTAGAAGAAAAGTATTCTGAAAATATCCAAGATATTCTCTAAGTGTATCTACAGAAATATTTATTTTTTCGTTTTTGAGATAGTCAGATATTTTTTTACTTGAAACAACATTTCATATATTATCAGCAAGAAACTTAAAAATATCCAAAAGTAAACTAGAATTTCTAATGCTATATCTTGCAACAATATCCTTAAAAAGGATTGAATGAAAAACTCAAGAAATATATGAATAAATCATTTCATTATCAAAATTCATATTATGAATTGCTGGAAGTCATCAAAATTTGATATAATTATAAAATTCTTCCTTGATTTCCTGTTTATTTTTTCATCTAAAATCCAAAAATTCCTTAAAACTGAGTGGATAAATATGGAATTCTATATATCTTCAAGTAAGAAAAGTTGATAATTCACTTGATAGAAGATTAGAATTTGATCAAGTTATATAGATGTCATAATCATCATTTTTTAGATAATTTCTTATTGTCTTTTCCCATAGTGAAATATCTTGAATTTCATCAATAAAAATATATTTCTTTCAGCCAAATCATGAAATCTTCTTTTTTATATATCCATCTAAATCCTTATAATCATTTATAAAATCAAATTCTAAATTTTCCTTATCAATATAAACTATATTCTCATTATTTATTCACTTTTCCTCAATTAAATAATTAATTATCTGTTTCATAAAATAAGTTTTTCAACTTCTTCTAATACCAGTAATAACCTTAACTAGATTCAAATCTATATAACTTTTAATCTTATTAAGATAAACTTCTCTTTTTATCATAAAAAATTAATTTAAATATTATTAGTAACGATTATAATCGAAACTTTTTATAATTCAAGTTTATTTTCGATTATAATCGAAACTTTTATAACAAAAAACAACTATATAATAGTTATGCGTTAAACCGTTTATGTTTATAACCCAATAAAAACTCGAAATTCATAATCATTTATGGTTAAAGTCCTAAATAATTAATAATTCTAGAATTATTAATTTTATCTTTATCCGAATTCCTCTTTTTATTATCATTTCACCGTTTTTAAATGTTGACATAATTAAAATTAATTTCTTATCTAATTTTGATTAATTTAAAGAAGAGTTTATAACACCATAAAGAATATCATACAATTTTTCTCAAATAATTTTGGCTTTATTTATAGGTATTTTAGTTAGAACTCCAGATTGTCATCAATTTATATCGTATTTTCATAATTTTACACCTTAAATTCTCATCAAATAATTAATGTTTTAAAAGAAACAAAAAAACCTATTTATTCAATAAGTCTTTTGTATTTAATTTCATCATGGTAGAGGGAAGATATCTATCAAACTTTCATTGTGCTTAGCCTTTGACTTTGTCATAAGCATAATGGTTAGTTGATATAAGCGAGGTTATTATATTGAGAAAGTTAAATTTGTAAATAATTTGTAAATAATTTATAATTTATTCTATAGTATACCCAAGCAATCAGTTAATATACATCAATTTTATATTGATAAATATAAATCATTTGTTTAATATAAAATGGGAAAAAGATAGAATTACTATTTAAAGTTCAGTTGCTAAAAGTTATTAATACTCAAGAAGATGTTTTGACTGTTTTATTTTTAATAAGTGATTTAAAATTAAATTGTTTTCCGTCCAATATTAATATATCGTTTTCTTTTAAAATTAAATTATCTTTTGGGTTTTGATATATTAGTATCATTAATAACTATTTTCTTTGTTTCTTGCAGAAATATTATTCACTCATTAAATATTTCACTTTCTGAACTTGTATAAATATTTATTTCCGCCTTAGAATAATTATTAATTATAAATTCCCTCTTAAATATAGGATCTTTAAATCCAAAATTTAATAATAAACTTAATACTAAATATATTAAACAAATTATTCATAATATTTTTAATATTCTATTTTTCATGAATCATAAATTATCTTTCAATATTTATACATAAATTTATTCAACATATCATTTCATATCAAAATTATATACATCTTTCCCTAAATATTTTAATGACTGATTTTCCATGTATCTTCAGGTTTTTAAATCAAAGATTTTGAATATATGTTGAGCAAGAAGCTTTTTAATAAAGAAATTTCTATAAACCTTTCTATCAATTAAAATGATATATCTACTACTTTTATCTAAATAATAAGGACATGTTCTCATTTCACATTTAAGTTCACTTTTTCAGTTAAAATACAATTCTCAATCATACAAATAAATATTACTCATAATAAATATTTTATCGGAAGTATTCCATTTGTATTCAATTGGTATAAGATTATTATTTCCAGTAAAAAGTTTAAATTCATTCTGTTTAAAATCATAAGTATACAGTTCATTCTTTCATGTAAATTTAAATATTAATTTTTCTTTAATATTAACATCAAAAAATGTGCCTTTATATTAGTATTACTTTTATATAAACAAAAAAGGACGAGTAAAAGTATTAAAAACACTATAGATAGTTTGTATACTAATTTCATAATAAATTGGGATTAACTTTTCTTTCGCTATCTATTGGTTTTATAGAATTATATTTTACAAATAGTTGAGTTTGAATTATACCTATAATAAATATTAATCATAAAATAACACTTATCATTTTTGGGGTTATTTTATTTACTTTAGAAAAATAGTATGATAAAAATTTTAGCCCCAATATTAACAGTAATATTATTCACAAAATAATTGTTTCGTATATTTGTTTAGTTGAGCACTCATAAATAAAACAACCATTATAAGGTCAAACTACAGAAGAAAAAAAATAAAAAGTTACTATTAATATAACTATATTAAGAATTATTAAAATTCAAATAGTTAATTTTGATAGTTTAATTTTAAAAATTTTTCATATTATATTCGGCTCTATCATGATTAATATTAATAAAATCCAAATAAATATACGTTCAATTATAAGCATGATATTTTAGTTAGAAATAAAGGTATTAAATTCTCAAAATTTTATTCAGAATACTGCTGTTATGAGATTATAGTCATTATATACCTCATTGTTTCAATGAATAAATGTATTTGGAGCAATTGTTTCTTTGAATCAATAATGATTTTCTATTTTCTGTGCAATTGGATTATATGTTCCAAATAATCAAGTATCTCATGTTTCACATGAAAGTAAATGTAGGCTAGTATTTGAAAGTCTGGTAGTTTGGCTTAAAGTTTGAGTGTCTGAATTAAGAATTCCTGTATCTAATGTTAAAGAAATATTACTTTCAGGAGATGATATTACAGACCCATTGTTAAGCGAAATACTATCTTGAGATCAATGTCCTATAAAATATATGTCATCTCTATTTTTTTCATTGATTGCACTATCAAAAGAAGAAAAATCTGTTATTAATTTTACATCAAATTTTTTATTTGGATTTGAACTTAATAAATAATTATACATACTTGCGACATAACTTGTTTCCCAGTTTAAAGCGTATCAATTTGAGTCAAAAGTTGGAATAAATCAGTTTCTATCAATTGTAAGTATTATCAAACTCTTCTCTCTCCCCATAGAATCAACAAACTTCAAAGGATTATTTCCTACATAGCTATATAGATTAATATCATCTCTGGTTCATATTGGGTCTCTAGATATGAATCTTCATAGATCTGCACTGTAATATCTAGCCCTATAGTAATATAATCATATTTCTTTATCATATTCTCTGCCTGTGAATAATCTTGTATTATCTATATCAACTCTAGAGTATTCTCTCCAATGTTCAGATTTTTCTTTTCTTTCATAGGCTTTACCGAATTCATCGTAAGTATATTGTTTGATAACTTTACCGTCTTTGTTTGTAATAGCAGTTATTGAACCTAATTGATCTTTTTGGTAGAAAAATTTATTTTCTGTTCTTTTCTTTCATTCTCAAGTAATAAGTATCATTACAATAACATCATCTATTCATTTTCAATATATATATTCTTTTGTATTTTTAAGAACTTCTTTATTATTTCTTACTCAGAATACTGTTTCTTGGATTGCATCTTGATTAGAGTAAGTGTATTTGATAATTTTCTTAATCTCATCATCATTATAGGTAGTTTTTGATATTCTTCTACCTAGAATATCATATTTGAATTCTAAGATTAGATTGGTAGATATTTTTCATTTTCTATCAACTTCATAGCTCTCAACTTTTACGAGTCTATTTCTATAATCGTAAGTGTATAGTTGTTTATCATCTTTGATAAGATTTCAGTTATTATCATATTTGAAGTTAAGTTGCTTAGTTTTATTCTGAGTAGTAATTGAAGTATATTGATTAAGATTATTGTTTGTATAATCTGCAATTCTTGTTTTTTCTTTTTCTTTACCTTTCTTGGTTGACCAAGATAAAGTTTGTTCTACTGAATCCCTATTTCAGATATTATCATAGTTATAGTCTATAGATAATTGTTCTTGTTTATTCTTATTAAGGTCTTTTATTATAGAATCTCATTTATCTATACTTGTTAATCTACTTAATTCATCATAGCTATAATTATTTTCTCAGTTAGAGAGAATATTATTAATATTATCATAAGAGAAATTAAGCTTTGATATCTGATATTCTTGAGTTTTCATATTCTTTCCTTTTCATACTTCTTGAGTTCAGATATTTGTAAGCTCTTTTAATCTCTCTAGATTATCAAAAGCATAATTAGTTTTGGTATTATTAGAGTTGAGTTCTTGAGTAAGTTCAAGTCAGTTGTAAGCGTAAGATTTAACTGTCTCATTATTGTTAGCTATTGTTGTAAGTCTATTAAGTACATCATAGTTTCTAGATATATTTCTATTACTTGGATATGTAGTATTAGTAAGATTTCATAGTTCATCATATGAATATTTAATCTCACTGTTACTATTAGTTTCACTAAGTAATCTATTAAGACTATCATAGCTAAATTTTAATTCAGAGTTATTGCTATCATTTGCTCAGATAAGTCTTCATAGTTCATCATAACTATATGTTTCTCTAGTTACTCATATTACTCATACTCATGGAGTAATATTTCTCTCTGTTAATCTATCAAGATTATCATAGCTATTAGCTACAACATTTCAATTAGGATCTATCTTCTTAGATACATTACCAGATATATCATATTCATATACAGTGAACTTATTATCTGGATAAATTTCTTTGGTTAATCTTCATAGATTGTCATATTCATACTTAGTAATATTACCATTTCAATCTGTTGTAGATATTAGATTAAGGTATTTATCATAAGTATAAGTTGTAGTTACTGGTTTAGAATTAACATATTTTGTTTCTTTTGTAACCTTACCTACATAGTTATATTCGTAATCTGTCTTGGTATTATTAGCGTCAATTGTTTGTGTGACTTGATTAAGATTATTATAGATATATGAACTAGATTTGTTATCATTGTTTGTTTGTTTTGTTAATCTTCAATCTTTATCATATTCATATATTGTCTTGATAGTCTTAGAGTTAGATTGGATAATATCTTTCTCAATTATTAATCATCTCTTATCATATGTATTTCTGATTTTATTTCATAGAACATCCTGAGCTTCTGTTGCTCTACCGAACTCATCATAGATAATACTAGATTTATTACCTTTTGCATCTATAGATTCTATAACCTTAGCGTTCTTGTTATATTTAACAAGATTAGTAATATTTCAAGAGATTATTCAATCCTTAATTATTGAATTAGTAGTCTTTAATATTTGTCAGATTTCGTTGTATATATTATCCGTCTGAGTAAGAAGTTTATTATCTTTATTAAATGTCTTAACTTGAATAACATTTCCAGCCTTATCATAATTAACTAAAGAATAATTACCATTTGGCTCAGTAGCTTTAATCATTCTATCAAAACTATCATATTCATATTTGGTTTCAGCTAACTTAGGATTAATAGTGCTTATGAGATTACCATTATTATCATAACTGTAAGTTGAGATAATATCTGTAGAGTCAGGATTTCTAACTATCTTCTTGATCACTCTTTCGAATTCATCATATTCGAATAGTATTTTAACTCAATTCTCTTGTGTTATCTCAGATACATTTTCATTGACATCATATTTCTTAGTGACTTTGTTAGTAGTATCTTTATCTATTTGAGTAATAATATCTGTTGGATGATCAAGCAGGTCATAGACATATTTGGTAGAAGGATTATTTGTAACTCATAATTGGATATTCTGTTCAGTAATATTATTGTTAGCGTCATAGATGTATTTCTTCTCTATTCACTGACTACTTAGGCTACTTACAAGATTAGAATATTCATTATATGTTAGAGTTGTCTTATTTCATAGAGCATCTGTTTTTTCTACTACATTACCATAACTATCATATTTGTAAGATTCTACTATATCATTTGCACTTGTCTCAAAGAATCCAAGAACTCATCATCTATCTCTGGCTAGCTTAGCAACTTTTATTAATAATCAATTCTCATAAGTGTAGGTTGTAATATTTCACTCTGGGTCAGTAGTTTTAATTAGGTTACCGTTAGTATCATATTCATTTAGTATTGTAATATCAGATCTATCTTGATTAACTCATCATAGATTAATATTCTTGGTTTCTATCTTTGTAATATTTCACTTATCATCAAGAGTGAAGTTAAGTTTGGTTCAGTCTGGTTTAGTAATTTCAACTGGCTTATTGTAAGTTGAATCGTAGATGAATTTTGTAATTAGATCTTCTGAGTCATTATCTGATTGAGTCATATCTGCTTTTTTTCTATCTTCAATCTTGTTTCATTGTTCATCATAACTATATTTAGTTCAATTTCATTTTGGATTTATAACTTGCGCCATTCTTCATTTGTCATCGTAACTATATTTATACACAGTTGTTTTATCAGAAACTCAGAATATAGTTTTTGAAAGAATATTTCAACCTTTATCATATTCATATTCTACAGTATTTCATTTCCTATTAACTACTTTAGTTTTTTGAATGAAAGTATTATCTTCATTCATAGTGTAGTTAAAGTTTATAGTTCAGTTTCAATATATTTGTGATTGAACTCTATCTTTATCATCATATGTATTAGTTACATATACTTTTCAAGATGAATCAGAAGTACTTATTATATTATGAGATAACACTTCATTATTAGCAACTTTAGTATATGTAAATGTAATAGTTTTTGAAGAAGTTATGTTGTTTATAATAATTGATTTGATATCATAGAGATTTCAATTTTCTTCATTATCCGAGTAGTAATTAAGCTCTACTGATTTTCAGTTAAAATCAGTAATCTTACTTAATCTGGAATTATCCGAGTAGCTGTATTCTATTTTTCTTCATAAAGTATCTATAGTTTCAGTCAGTTTTCAGTCAGTATCATAACTGAATTGTAGAGAATTACCATTATTATCACTTATTCCTTTTATCTTCATATTCTCACCAAAAACATATTTCTGATTATCTTTGAAAAGAAGTTCATAATTACCATTGGTGTTTTTACTTAATTGAGCGTTAATTCATTGAAGATATTCAAAGTTTCCATCCTCTTTTTTCAAGAAGGTATATGCTCAGAGTTTTCAATCATGGTATGTAACACTTCAACTAGAATTCTCATTAAGGAATTTGTTGTATGAGAAATCCCAATTAATACCCATAATTCAATTATAGTATGTTTGTGATTTATTTACTATTGAGAAATCATAAGGAATTCATTTTCATGGAATATTCATAAGAGTATTAGAATATACGAATTCTCAAGATTGTAGAGTCACGGGGTCTCAAACTGTTTGAGTATCAACTTGTGAACTTAGAGATATTGTCTGATTCTGAGATACTAGAATATAATTCTGTCATGAACATGATATTGATACTGATGTAAATCAAACTCATAAACATTCAACTGGGGAAGATGTATTTTGAGTTGTACTATTAGGAGTTCAAGCTGAAGCTTCAGTTGAAAATGTAATTGTTTTGTCAGCTCATAAGAGTTTTCAATCTGTACCTTTTAAATTTTTATTAATATTTACAATATATGTAGTATTAGAATTAAATACTCAATATACTGTAGGTCTTAAGATCAGAGTTTGTTTGTCAATACTTTGGTATATTCAATATGCTATAGAATTACCTCAAGCAGAAATTGAGATATTGTCTTTTATAGAGTTGTAATCAATTCACTCTGAGAAATTAAGAGATATTGGATCAGTTATAGGAATCTGACTAGCCGAGTCTGTTGGATATGATGAGGTTAGAGAGAGGTTGTTTGATGTGAAAGTTTTCAAAATTAATCATGCCGGAGGTGTTGATTGTCCTTCTGTATTCCGTCACCAACATTCAACTACTCCATCCGATTTAATTCAACAAGCATTATATGGTCCGCTTGAAATTTCAATAAATTCTCAAGTGGGTTCATTATCTAATAGTCAAAATTGATTATTACCCCAACATATATAGGTACCGTTTGTTTTTATTCCACAAGCATTTCCTTCTCAGGCTGAAATTTGCTTAAAGGTTCACTGTGGAACTATGGTTTGTCAATTACCTCCAAATCACCAACAAGCAATAGTATCGTCTGATTTAATTCAACAAGCAAAACCATTACCGGTTGATATCTGCTTATAAGTTCAACTTGGAAAATCTAATTGTCCATACTGATTACTTCACCAACAAGCAATAGTATCGTCTGATTTAATTCAACAATTAAATGTAGTTGATGATGCAATTTGTTTAAAGATTCAAGCTGGTGGATTTAATTGTCATGTAGGAGGCATATCTCCTCATGGCATTGGTGCACTTCAATCCCAACCCCAACAAACAACCGTTCCACTAGTATTTAATCAGCAAAAATGAAAACCTCAAGATGAAATTTGTTTAAAGATTCAAGCTGGTGGTGTAGATTCTCAAAAACCATTATATCATCAACACAATATTGTTCCATCTGTTTTAATTCAACAAACATTATTAGATGAAAGTGAAATTTGTTTAAATGTATATCAGTCTAAAACTCAAGTTCATCAAAATTGATTATTTCACCAGCAAATTGAGGTTCCATCGGGCTTCAATCAACATGAATAATGCAAACCTGCACTAACATTTAAATCTTCGTTTGCAGATACTCATATATAACTAATTCAAAAGAAAAAGGTCATAAATGATAATAGAATCAATATGACCTTGGCAGAGAATGTAGATAATTTATATTTATTTGTAAAATTTCTCATTGTTATTGTTTTATTATAAAATAAATTCAAGAACGGATATTCTTGAAACAAATAAACGGAAAAACTTATAGAAAAAATAATATTTAGTCAATGTAAGAAAAATATTATTTCGGATATGCTAGTATAAGTTTAAATATTGTCAAAAGAATTTTAGAAAAATGTTGCAATAAATAATAGCCTTCATAAAGAAAGCTATTATTTAAGTTAAAGTTAAATTTGTAAATGGTGGAGATGGCGAGTACTGCCCTCGCGTCCTTGTGAGATCACCTTTTGCTTCTACTATCATAGTTAGCTTTGGTACTCCGAGATATAATAAGTTAACGAAAACATCTTGGAGAAATAATTAGTATATATTCTATCTACAAATTACTCACAATCTCAATAGAATAATCCGTTTGATACTTGATAACCTCACGGAATAGAAGACTAACAAGTTTTGTAGCAGGCCATTCGGCACTCATCCCGCCTTAGCGGGAGACTACGACCAGTTTAGGTGCAATTAAGCAGCGTAAGCTGGAGCGAAGCTAGCTTTAAAAGAAGCTAGACCTCTTGCAACACGAGAGTTTGCATTTGTTGTTGTCTGCGATTGATTACGGAAGCCACAGACATCTCCCGGATAGCCACAAAAAATGATAAAAACTCTCAAGTAGAATCTATATCATCCCCTTAATATGTGCAATTATGAAAAGTTTGGCTTGAATATTTCATAACTGTTAGGTCATTATAATCAAAAAAAGATTTATTCAAAATTTTTTGCTTTTAAAAAATTATATACTAAAATAGCTCATGAAAGAATATATGAAATTTAATAAAAATATGACTACAAAACATAAAAAAAACCTAACAAAAATTGTAATTGCGTTCTTCATAAGTAACGTATTTTTTATAAGTGCGTTCGCGAATATCGATGTAACAGCAAATCTTGATTCTGGAACATACAATAAGGTAATCAAGGTGGAATTAAACACTACAGAATCATGAGCGAAGACATTCTATGGGTTCAATCCTGACGGATGACCTGGGGATTTGGAATTATACACTTGAGCAATTTTGATTAAAAAATCTACTCCGCTTGTATTCTTCAGCTTCCTGACAACTACGAACGAATCCAAGATTAAGATTAACGAATATACTATCAATTATTCTAATGATGTGAAGATTGGAACTTGAGCTTTCTTTGATAATGGAAATATCAATGATCTTTCATTAATTAATAATTGAGCCAATGATGTTGATATTAGTTATTGGGTAGTCAAGAATGATTCTTCTAATTACACTTTTCCAGATAATTCTATAATCAAAGTATGATGAAGTTATAGCGTAACTGCACTTAATTGAACAGGTACTATCACGCTCTTTTCACCAGATGAAGTTAAGAAAGATTCTATAGAAGTTGCTATTCCTGCACCAATAATTTCAGATAATTCGAACTCTTGAGTATTTATAGAATCAACTCAAAATAATGTTGGGAACGAAAATCTTCATTCCGATCCAATAGTTCATAAAACAACGCCTAAACCAGCCAAAGTTGTCCATAAAACACCTACTAATACTTCTGCTGAAACTCCTGTAGTTGATGCTCCTAAGCCAGTAGTTACTGCACCAGTAACTACAACTACAGATGTACCAAAGTCAGAAACTAATCCGGCCGATAATTCCCCAACTTCTACACCTACTACTACAACTGAATCAACTCCAACTGTAACAGAACCAACGTCTACGCCTATTATAGATAACAATACAGTCACTCCAGCTCCTGTTACTAGCTCTGATAATTCTAATTTTGGTGATAACATCAAGAACTCAGTTGCAGAATCATGAAACAGTACTTGAAATGCTATGTATTACATTATTTGATTGCTCGCATTCTCTATTATCTGATGAATCTCTCTTAAGATTATAAACTCTAAAAAATCATGAAGTTAAAATTCTCAAAGTATTTAATCTTATCCCTACTTCTTATTTCATTTAGTTTTTCTTATGCGTATGATTATACTGTTAATGATAGTGCTTATACTATAAGTAATTCATCTAAAATTAAAGTTGATTTATTTATCAAGAAAAAAATTGATTCTATCATTACTGCGAACAAATATATTACAGCTCTCAACAAGATTAATCCCATAAGTCTAAAAGATGCCAACAAAAAAAATATCTACTATTATCTCAAATATAAGCTATATATCTATGTAGATGAGAATATGTCCGTTGTCCCAGTAGTAACAAAAACTGTAGTCCAAAAACCAATTAATACTCCGATTACTCTTCTATGAATCACAATACCTAATATTAATAAACTTGACACTACAAATAAGTTATCTGCTGATAAAAAAGCAAAAATTGACAAGATAAGAAACGTAGCAAAAGAATACGTGGAAATAGATAATAATATGGAATTCATAGAGCATGGAAGTTATTATAGAGTGAAATTTTCTCAATATTATGATATCAAATGGGATGTTCCAGTTTCTTTATATCTTGAGCTTTGATGACTCAAAAATGAAATACTCATAAGACAATGAGATATTTTTAAGCTATCATCATGAGGATATACTATTGAGAAAAAATACAGTATAAAAGATATTGTAGATATGGTAAAATTTTCATCAACATGAACTTGAGGAATTAATTTTAACATAAAGAATAATGATTATTATATATATATTTTTAGTAACTCTAGATACTATAAAATTCCTGATGAATGATTATATATTAGTGATTTAAATGATTGAAATAATATAAAGGATTTTATTTTAATCAAGAACAATAAAGAATACAGACTTTTCTATAAATGATTCACAGAAACCAAATTATTCAATACTTCCCTACTTGCGAATAATAATAATCCATCTCTAGTTCTTACTAATGTTTGATTGGACGATTATTTATATAAAACCAATGATATTGAAAATATCATGACTAAAATTAGAGATAAAACACTCGAGATAACCAAGAACACAAAAAACGACAACGAGAAAATTACTGCAATATATACTTGGATTACTTGAAATATAGATTATGATGTTTATACAACAAGATATCTCAAATGAGAATTCACCGAAGCTACATATATGATGAGTGTTAGTAAGGCTGTATTTAGTTGAATGGAGACTTATAGAAACAAATCTTGAGTTTGCGATTGATATTCTAAGTTAATGTTGTATATGCTTAGTTTTGCGTGAGTAAATAATTCTTCAATAGAAATCGGAAATGCTAACATTGGTAAATGAAAATTAGTTCCACATGCATGGATTAAGATTGGTAATCTATATTATGATCCAACCTGGGATTATACGACTAAATGAGTTAATTCAAAATTCAAACGGTTTTGATTGACTGGTGCAGAAATACATAAAACCCATATTCCAAGCCAATAATTATTTTAATTTACAAATCCAATAACTTTTTTAAAATTAATTTTGCATTTTTAAAATTTTATATACAATTGGTGCACATTTTTTGAAATTAACAATTACACATTATGACATTTGCTCCTACTAAAAAGACCTCGAAATCAAGATCTTGAAGACGTACGTCAAACTGGACTAAACTTACAGCAAAAAAATTGCTAGATAAAACTTCTCTTCAATATGATAAAGAAGGTAATGCAATCGGTTTATCTCATTTTGCTTCTGCAGTTACAGGTGAATACAAAGGTAAAAAAATTATAAAAGTAGCTAAGACTAAAAAGGTAACCAAAGTTCGTGCTTAATTATAAGTATGCCTGATCAAATTAAAAAATCTAGAAAAAAGACAAGACAATGCCTATTTCAGGCATTGTATTCTTGTATATACCTGCAAAATAATTTTGATAGAGATAATTTTCTCGAGTCATTTTTTGATGAAGATTTCTCAAAAATCATTGACGAAAAATATTTTGATGAGGTTTTTTATTGAGTTAAAGAAAAAGAGAAGGAACTTACCTACTTAGTAAGAAAGTATGCTCCAAAATTCGATATCACTTCTATGTCACTAGTTAACCTTGTTCCAGTTTTTATTTCTATGTATGAACAGTTATTTCTTAAATGTGATAACATTCCATACAAGGTTTCTATTGATGAGGCACTAGAGATAACTAAAACATACTCTGATAATAACTGAAGAGTCTTTGCTAACTGAGTACTCAATTCTATAAAAGAAAATAAAGAAGCGATTCTTGAAGAACTTAAATGAGTTCAAGATGCTAAGAATTATTTCTTTAATAAAGAAAAACCAGAGTAATCATTTATTATTAATATTCCATATATGACGAAGAAAAACCACACTTTCGATCATAAGGAATTTGAACAAAAAATAGAACAACTTCTAAGTTTTCTTCAAATCCCTTATAAAGATTTATCTCTATATATCCAAGCTTTCATTCACAAGTCAATCCTGAATGAAAAGACTACTAATTTCACTGCGAGCAATGAGAGATTAGAATTTTTCTGAGATGCAGTTCTGGAGCTTGTTATTACAGAAATGTTATATTTCAAATATCCTGATAAGGAAGAATGAGAACTTACTGATATCAGAAGTGCTGTAGTAAGAGGTAAGAATCTAGCTAATATTAGTAAGAATCTTCAATTCAACGAATACATAATTCTCTCAAGATGAGAAAACATTGCCTGATGAAACGAGAATCCATATATTCTTGCTAACACTCTTGAGGCATTTTTATGAGCCATATACATTGATTTGTGATATATTCTTGTAAAAAAATTCATAAATGGAAAAATCTTCTCAACACTAGATGGGATTCTTGATCAAAGTTTACACATCGACCCAAAGTCTAAGTTGCAAGAAATAATCCAATCAAAATACAATGTTACTCCGAACTATCTTGTACTTGAGGAAACATGACTTGATCATGACAAGAATTACAAAATCTGAGTTTATCTTGATGAAAAAATTATCTGAGAATGACAAGGTTCTTCTAAGAAAAAAGCGCAGAAGAATGCTGCAGAAAATGCCCTATCTTTGATTGATATTTGGGATAACAAATAAAATTAAGTAAAAAGAAAAACGCTCCTATTGGAGCGTTTTGTTTGTGAGAGACTGGCCATGTATAATATTAAATACTTACGAATTGAATAGGTTACTAATTATTATGCTAAATGTAAGCTATGTTACTAGTAGTCTATTTTCATTTCTATTCAGAAAGAATTATAGAGTCAACTTTTATGCTAATTAATATCTATATCAAAACTTC
>Ga0209800_10000913_pt1 | contig 37024 bp, 33 predicted proteins | sample Higcelweek8metaG_FD_187174 | JGI IMG/M metagenome (GOLD analysis project Ga0209800, IMG submission 187174) | Freshwater pond sediment microbial communities from the University of Edinburgh, under environmental carbon perturbations - High... | ecosystem: Environmental > Aquatic > Freshwater >...
TTTTCAACTAATGCCACAGCATCTTTTTTAAACTGTGCATCGTAATTCCTTCTTGATTTCATCAAGACCTCCGTTATCCATTATATTTATGGCTTAACTTCGTGTCCACTTTTTCGGGGCAAGTCCAGTAATCATACGTCAGGCTCTGTATCGTACGGTCGCCTTTTGTCGTCTCGATCTTCTTAAGTCTCAGATTCTCGTCATCGTAGACATATTTCGTTATTACGTTGTTTCCGTAATCTATCTCCGTTCTCTGTCCGTATTCGTTATACAATATGTTTTTCACATATGCTTCCGTTCCGGTCGCAGATATCACGTTTCCGCCTCCGTCATATCCATACGTCACTGTCTCTCCGTCAGGATACGTCACCGTCAATAATCTTCCGTACCAGTCGTATCTCGAATACGTCTTATATGTCTTCTCCGCTCCGGTCGATATTTTTTTTATCTTCCTGGTCGTTATTATTACATTTCCCAGCCAGTCGTATTCGTATTCGTCAGTTGTATATCCGTTCTGCACTTTCGCGACTCTGCCAGCAGTGTTCGCGTTGCTCTTCTTTCCGTATGTATACACTACATCCGGCATCGTTTTCCTTATCACTCTTTCAAGTCTGTTATAGCTATATCTGTACTGCGTCGTCGCGCCAGATGCTCTCTGTTCAGGCGTGCTCTTTCCCGTTAGGTTACTCAAGAACAAATGATAATATACAATATAATAATTTTCTTGACTTTAACATTCAAAACCAGTATAAACAACTAATACACTTAAGGGGTTTTTTACTTATGGAGAACATCATCACTGAAGTAAGAATCTTTCCAAAGGATAACCTTGGCAAAACATTGGCTTTCGCGAACGTGACTATCATGAATCAGTTTGTGGTAAAAAACCTTCGCGTAGTTAAAGGAGACAAAGGAATATTCATTGGTATGCCTTCGAACAAAAAGAAAACCGGAGAGTATGTCGACGTATTTTTTCCGATCACACAAGAAGCCAGAGACAAAATCACCGATCTTATTGTGGACGAATACAATAAGGTAAAAGAAAACTAAACCAAGGGGGTTACTCCCCTTTAAGTTTAGAAATAAGTCCTCTAACTATGTCGCTCATTCTCGCGATTAGAAGAGCGCTTATAATAGTATCAGCCATACCTGTTATTTTAATACCCGATTCTTTAAAAATCCTTATTTCAGGAACAACAAAACAAAAGAAGAACGCTGCGAGAAAAGTAATAGCTTCTCTCATGCTTCTCATAAGGGTTTTCCGCTCATGTTCTTTAACAGCAGTTATGGAAAAAAGCGCAGAGACCGCTGTTTCGATTACAATCGCAACAACAAACAGACTGAATATATTTGAAATAATGACATTTGACTTCATAATCAACGACCTCTTTCCGCAAGTTTTGTTTTAATAAGTGAAAAAATCAATAACATTATGCAAACAAAGAAATATAAAAACATAAGCGAATCACCGAACTTAGAATATAATGTTTTTCTATTTTCAGAAAAATCTGCACCAGCTGCAAATGATCCTCTTTTTAGTATCGGCATCTCGGCAGTAATTCTTCCTTCGGGATTAATAAGTGCGCTTTTTCCGCTATTGCCTGCTCTTACGTACCATAGTCCTGTTTCAACTGCTCTGAAAATCGATGATGAAAAATGCTGATAATGTCCCTGATACGAGTCGCTCCATCCGTCATTTGTAATTACAACCGCGAAATCAGCACCCGCTTCAGGAAATTTTCTATTTATTCCGGTAAAAATACTCTCATAACATATCGCCGTAAAAAATGAGTAATTTCCTGCTTTCATAATTGTCATCGATTTACCGGGTGTAAAATCCGAAGAACCCATCGAATAAAGATACTCCTGAAATGAAGGAAACCATTTCGCGTATGGAAACCATTCGCCAACAGGAGCCAAATGCGTCTTATAGTGATATCCCGCAAGTTTTCCATCCGGCGCTATCAAACATGCGCTATTATACCATTCTGTTTTTCCGACGTCAGGTCTTTCCTTTCCGATTTCGCCGGTAAGAATATATTTATTTTGCTGTTTTGCAAAATCAGAAATTATCTGAACAAATTTCGAATGCTGGCCGTTTCGCAACTGATAACTCACCGGTTCAAGAGTCGCCGACTCGCTCCATACGATCATGTCCGTATCAGGATTTTCATCGAGCACCCTTTGAGAAAAATTCAAGTGATCATTCAAAAACTGATATCTGTATTTCATCCAGTTATCCCATGGATTCTGACAGTTCTGCACAATAGCAAATTTCATTAACTTCGGAGATGTTTTTTCATGCGGAAGATTAAGCCTTACAATTCCAAAAAGAATTATAACACAATTGAGAACGATTAGTGGTCTTATATTTTTAATGATGAAAAAAATTAAAGCTTTTCGTTTGAGATTCATAAAAATCGGATACTTTAACATCAAATCGGTAATAACAATATTTGAAAATAAAACTGCAAATGTTACTGCATAGACACCGGCTAAAGAAGCCGTTTGTATATAAGACACGAGAGGATACTGAGAGTACCCGAGAAAATTCCACGGAAAAGCAATGAAACCCAGATTTGATATAAAGTCAAAAAAGAGCCAAACACCCGGGAAAATTATCAAACGGAAACGCTCATTATAAGAAGCGAGTTTTTCGGTTATTGCGCACTTTAGCGCAAACTGGGCAGAAAGTGCGGGAATCAAAGCCAGAAGTATTACGGATTCTCCGCCGGAAGCTCCTGCACCAAATTTTCTCATCCATGAATTCAGCAGTAAAAAAGAAATAACTCCCGTTGAAAATGATATAATCAAATTTTTTCGGAATCCGTTTCCTCTTAATTTATAAAAAAGAGGAACAAACGCAAAATGCGCAAACAATGGAAACAAAGTAAAATATTCGCTGAAAGGAAATGACAAAAACAATAATAGAGGTGTCAGATAATAATAATGATTTAAAACACATTTTTTTATTTTCACTGAGACTGCGGCAATTTCAATTTTCATCTTTTCCCCATGTTTATTCATTCCTTTACTTCTATCGGAATCCCGACGCGCTCCATGACAAGCTTAATATCATTCCAGACATCCTTTTTTAGAGGAGATTTTTCGCCTCCGTTTCTTATAACATAAGAAGGATGAAATGTCGGCATCACCGGAATTCCCATGTATTCGCCCCACTTACCGCGAAGAGATGTAATTCCTTCTTTTGTCTCAAGAATATATTTTGTTGCCGGTGAACCGAGTGTAACTATTACTTCAGGTTTAATTATTTCAATCTGCTTTTTTAAATACTTTGAACACTCTGCAAGTTCATCATCTGCCGGGGGCCTGTCCTTTATCATTTTGAGGTCAACCGTCGGACGGCATTTTACAAGATTGCAGATATAAACAGAACTTCTGGGAATCTTGATTCCATTTTCAATTATCGAAGTTAAAAGAGCTCCGGCTTTTCCGCAAAACGGAATTCCCTGAAAATCCTCGTTTTTTCCGGGTCCCTCGCCTATAAACATTATTTTGGCTTCTGCTGAACCTTCACCGAATACTGTTTTTGATCTGGTGGAATGAAGCCTGCATGCGATACATTTTTCCACTTCTTTAGATAGTTGAATCAATTCGTCAGTTTTTGCCATAAGTTTGTCTTTTTACTCCGCTGATATATTCATCGGCTTATTCTTCTGTTTTTTTACAAAGTGTTAATTTTTGTTGACACATTAAGCACATATGTAAATCTGTCCTTACACCGCGCGGTGGAGCAGTTGGCAGCTCGTTGGGCTCATAACCCAAAGGTCACAGGTTCGAGTCCTGTCCGCGCTAAATCGGCGAAGTAGCTCAGTAGGTTAGAGCACACGGCTCATATCCGTGGTGTGGGGGGTTCGAGTCCCTCCTTCGCTAATAAATCTCCTCGGCCTGAACGTACATTACTTTATCTTTCCCAATCGCATTTACAAAAGTTCCCTTAACTTCTACAGTCTGCCCGTTTGAAATATCTTTTTCAAACGGCACGAATATTTCAAAATTCAGCGAATCTGATATAAGTGAAAAACTCATTTTGCCATTTTTGTTTTTATAATTGCCGACCTTACCTTTCCATCTTACAGTAAATCCCGCATATAATTCCGGTGTTTTTATTACTTCACTATGCGAAACTTCACTCGAAGGTTTATCTTCGATTCCTGCGATATACTTAATGAGATATAAAGCTTTCTCTTTCATACGAATGTTTGAATTACTGTTTATTATCCGGTTCAGTGAAAAAAGAGCATTGTTATAATTGCCGCGCTTCATATCATTGCGGGCAGAATTAAATTCCTTTCGCACTTCCTCATCAGAAGAATAAGTTACCAAAGGTTTAACTTTTGTTGATTTATCAATTAAAGGATACATCATTGAAGATATATCAGTCTCTGAAACCTTTTCGGATTCTCCCATAAACGAGAAACTTATTATTTTATCAGAAAATATATTTTTTAAATAAGAAAAATTAACAATAATCAATACAGCCGATACAAGAAAAACAAAAGACATAATAAGCAAACGCAGAGAAGGAACTTTGCCGGATTTTTTCAATCTCTGCCTGCGTAACGGAGTGTTAAGGACAACTTTATGCCGTGGATTACTAAAGCGGTGTCCGGGAATATCTACTGCATCAAATATAGAAATTTTTTTCTGCAATTTTTCAAATGATTTTGTTTTTTCAACCTGATGCAAAAGCTTTTTTGTTTTTTTATCAAAAGGATATTTTTCTCTTGTTTCTGCAAGACGAAGAAGAACGCTTTCTACCGAACTTGCGCCTTTTAGAAACAGAAAATTTTCAAGCTGGCATCCGGCAGGAGAATCAGGATATTTTCTTTTTATCGAAGCAATGATGCCTTCTGCGATAATAAAATTATCCGTCATCACCGAACATAGAGCAGACATGACCGCATTGAAAAGAGTCGGAGACATAGAATTAGCTTTTTCAAAAATAAAGGAAGCCTCTTTGTATCTCCCTTTTTTAAAAAGATACAAGGCTTCCTTTGACAGAATATTTTCAGAAGCTGTGTTTTTAATCATCATCTCTTCTGAAAATTCTCTTAACCGCGTCGATTAATGATATATTCTCATCGAAAGACTTTCCGACAATATATCCCACAAACATAAGCGATAGAATAAGAACCATCTTCCACAGTCCAAAAAGAAAAAAGAATACACCGAACAGAAGACCGCCAAGTATTCCTAAAACCTTGCCGGGATTATCATTTATCCACTTTCTAAAATCGTCTGAAAGAGGCAAATCTTCCTCCTTACTGCTTCACGCGCTCGACGTAATCGCCCGTGCGGGTATCAATTTTTATCATATCGTCCTGATTTACAAAAATCGGAACGTTTATTTCTGCGCCTGTTTCAACTTTTACTTTCTTTGTGACATTGGTTGCAGTATCTCCGCGAACCCCCGGCTCTGCATAAACTACTTTAAGATTAACAAATGTAGGCGGCATTATTGAAATAGGTTTTTCATCATACATCACGGCTTCAATAACATCATTTTCTTTTACATAAAGAAGCAAATCGCCGATCATGTCTTTAGGGACCGAAATCTGGTCATAGCTTTCTGTATCCATGAGTTCTATCGAATCGGCTTCACTGTAAAGATACTGCATCGGTCTGTTTTCAACACGTATATCTTCAACTTTTTCACCGGCTCTGAAAGTTTTGTCGATAACAGTTCCTTTATTGAGGTTTTTAAGTTTTGTTCTTACGAACGCTCCGCCCTTGCCCGGTTTTACATGCTGAAAATCGACAACCATAAAAAGATTGCCGTCAACTTTGATCGCCGTGCCTTTTTTAAAATCATTGCTCGAAATCATCCAATTCTCCGTTAAATTATTATTATATCTTTATCTGCGGAAGTCAAGATCTCAGCACCATCTTCGCGGATAAGAATTACATCTTCAATTCTCACACCGCCGCATCCCTGCACATATATTCCGGGCTCAACTGTAATTACCATGCCTGCCTTAAGCATCATTTCGCCGCCGCCTTTAACAGCCGGAGCTTCGTGAACATCAAGTCCGACACCGTGACCGAGAGAATGACCGAAATTAGAACCATAACCATTTGCTGAAATATAATCTCTTGCAACAGCATCAAGTTCTCCTGCACTCATTCCCGGTTTTGCCGCAGATATTGCCCGTCTCTGAGATTCAAGAACAACAGAATAAATTTTTCTCAACTCATCCGGTATTTCTCCGAGAAATACCGTTCTTGTCAAGTCTGAATTATATCCTTCATATTCACAGCCCATATCTATGAGCACATTTTCTCCATTTTGCAGTATTTTGGCAGATGAAGGAAAATAATGCGGCATGGAAGAATTTTTGCCTGAGGCGGCAATCGTATCAAATGCCATGCGTCTGGCAGATTTCATTTTTGAAAATATTTCCGCTTCCATTACGATATCCCATTCAGTTATACCCGGACGGATTGTCGACAATAGATGAGAAAAACACTCGTCAGTAATTTTTACTGCCTTTTTTATTTTTTCTATTTCATCAGCATTTTTAACAGCTCGAAGTTCATTAACAATGCTTCCTCCGCTTTCAATTTTCAATAGAGGAAACTTCTTCTTCAATTCATTGTAATTAGAAAATGATGCGGAATGTTCTTCGAGATAAAGCCGCTTTTCGCCTTCAGAAATTACTTTTGAAAGGGTATCATAAAATGATTTCTCCTGAAGTACAAATTCATATTCTTTTGAGAGAATGCCATTTACATATTCTTCATAACGCGAATCAGTTATAAAAAAAGCCTTATCAGGATAAACAAGAAGAAAAGCATTAGAACCTTCAAATCCTGTCAGATACCGGATATTTTTTAAATCAAAAATCAGATACGGATAAACATCCCTTCCTGAAGCTATTTCCCTGAATCTTTTTAGTTTCATAAATCCTCACATCAGAAAAAGAATTACAACACCGGAAACAGCAAGAATGATACCGAAAATCTCAGCTATACGGATCTTCTTGTTTTCGAAAACAAATGAAACCGGTATCAAAAGTACCGGAACAATTGACATTATCGCAGAAGCTACACCAACTTCAGTTTTTGAAATCGCATACATTGCAAGGCTGACTCCTGCAAAAGGTCCGAGAAATGCGCCTATCGAAGTATAGATAAGACCTGAAGAATTTCTATAAAACAGAATTGATTTTTTAAGTTTACCCGAAAAGAAAAGAGCCAGTAGAAATGCAGAAAAACCCGCGATAACACGGCACTGGGTCACATTAACAGCATTCATATTCGTCATTCCGATTTTCGCCAGAATCAGACCTGCCCCCTGCGAACACGCTCCGATTAGTGCACATATTACTCCGCTTAAAGGATGATGCATTTTTATACGTTCGCCGTTTTTCTTTGTTAAAACGGCAATTGATATGCCGGAAAATATTATAACAACTGCAAGAATATCAGAAACAGATAAAATCTCATCAAGAACTATATAACCGATAAAAGCCGAAATAACAGGAGCAAGACTCATAATGAGCATGGATATTCGTGACCCTATTATTTCAAAGGCTTTAAAAAGAAAATAATCACCAATAAAAAAACCGACAAATCCTGAAAGGGAAAGCCATATCCATGAAGAAGTATTTACATCCATCGGAAAAGGTTTTCCGTATGCTAAAAAAGAAAATACTGACAGAAACAGAAAGGCCATCAGCAAACGAAGCGGATTGAGTGCAAGCGAACCGAATATTTTTGCAGCACGCTCAAACATCAATGCGGTAAATGTCCAAACCAGGGCAACTAAAAGCGATGCTGTTTCACCCGACATATATACTCCGAAATAGTTCTTTCTGCTTGCCATTATTCGAAGGATTGTTAAAATTAGTAAAGTTAATAAACTCAATCTTTTATTAAATATGACACCTGGTCACTAAACGGAGACAAATGTCCGACAATTATTACTCTCTAAAACCCGAAACAATTCTAAAAGCGGTTGAAAAACTTGATCTAAATCCGACCGGACATATACTTCAGTTAAATTCACTTGAAAACAGGGTTTATTCGCTTTATCTTGAAGATTCTTCACAGATTGTAATAAAAATTTACCGTCCGGGCAGATGGAGCGAAAAGCAGATTCTTGAAGAACATACATTCCTAGAAGAACTTAAAGAAGACGACATTCCCGTTTGCGCTCCTATATCATTTAAGGGAAAGACGCTTCATTATATCGAAGATTTCGTTTATGCACTTTTCCCGAAAAACGGCGGCCGTATTCCTGATGAATTTTCTGATGACGATTTGATGATGATTGGACGGCTGATAGCGAGGATTCACAACACCGGCAGACGTGAAAAAGCCGCCCATAGAATTAAAATATGCCCCGATACTTTCGTCCGTGCAAATCTTGAATATATGGAACAAAAGCAGCTTCTGCCGCAAAGATATCTTTCTATTTACAATAGGCTCGCTGACAAAATTTCAAACGCATTTGAAGAAACTTCAAAGGGCGTTCCGTTTCACAGAATTCACGGAGACTTTCACTGGGGCAATTTGTTGAAAAGGGACAGCAGTTTTATCGTACTGGATTTTGACGATTTTGTGACCGGTCCGGCTGTTCAGGATATATGGATGCTTGCACCAGCAAGTGATGCCGAGGGACAGCGCAAAAGAGAAGCTCTTCTTGAAGGGTACCGCGAATTCGCAGAGTTCGAACGCTCCTGGCTGAACCTTGCACCTGTTCTCAAAGCTATGAGATTTGTAAATTATGCCTGCTGGATAGGAAAAAGATATGACGATCCTGCATTTAAAAATGCCTTTCCGCACTATGGAACCGATAATTACTGGGAAAGTGAGATCAAGGATATTGAAGCAATTCTTCTTGAAAGCGGAATTGAACCCGAAACTAAAAGTGAACTTCTCGATGATAAGGATTATTTTTTTGATATGTAAATCTTTTTTCTGGTATATTTAACACAAAAGATTATATAATTTATTCCTTGCAATTTTTTAGACATCCGCTATCACTGGAAAATATAATCTGCATTTGTATTATTTTATAAGCGGAGGAATCATGGCAAACATAAGCAATCCACAACTTTGCACACTTGTTGATCATACTTCTCCCGAAGCGGTTTTTGAAGAGGTTAAAGAAATCTTTTCTTATCATTATGACCTGAAAACTTTTCAAATCGTTGAACGTTCCTTTGAAATATTAAAATCACTTTTTGAAGGCAAGCTTGAAGGTTATCAAAAATGCAATACCGAGTATCATGATCTAAATCATACACTTGACGCCCTTCTCGCTTCAGCCCGGCTTATGGACGGATTTAACATTTCTTCTGAAACAATTCTATCCGAAGAAAGCGCAGTGGCTCTTCTTTTAGCTGTTATATATCACGATTCTGGCTATATTCAGAAATTAGATGACATAGACGGAACGGGAGCAAAATACACAAAAAATCACGTTGAAAGAAGTACCATTTTTGTGACTTCCAACAAAGATATAATTGGAATAACTGCTCTAATGTCAGAAGTAATATCTTCATTAATAAGATGGACCGGGCTCAGAAACGATATGCCGGGCGAGTCAGTTATGGGCAAAGATTATACTACTGCAGGATCAATCATAGGAACAGCTGATCTGCTTGGACAGATGTCTGACCGCGCATATCTCGAAAAACTTCTTTTTCTTTACTACGAGTTCAAAGAAGCAGGCATCGAAGGCTTTCATACGGAATTCGACATATTAAGAAAGACTCTTTCTTTTTATTCTACTACTCAGGACAGACTGGACAGACAGCTTGGAAAAGTTTACGACTTCGCAAAAGTTCATTTCAACAAACGCTTCGGAATACCTTTCAATCTATATATGGAAGCTATTGAAAAACAGATGCAATATCTGAAAAAAGTTATTGATGATGAGAGTGTAAATTTTAGACATAAACTAAAAAGAATGGATATTGAAACCATCGAACAGCATTATCTTTACTGATTTATTTTTATTATCTTATATTATCAATAGAAATCATAACTGAATACTTATTCGTTTATTCACATAACCGCAAATTCAATCAGTCTTATAATTTTTCATTTTAAATACTTCTTTACTTTTTGGGATTATATGATATCCGAAGGAAAACACTTATTCCGGAGGTCGTGATGGTAAAGGAATATTCTTCAGGCGATATCAGAAATATCGCAATAGTAGGTCATGCTGGTACTGGAAAATCAACTTTGTTCGATTCTCTTCTATACAATGGCGGAAAAATTCAAAAAATAGGAAGTCATAATGATGATTCTCTGGTTTCAGATTTTGACGTTGAAGAAAAGAAAAAAAAGATGTCAATCCACACATCTCTGGGCTTCATTGAAATCGACGGAATTAAGTTCAACATTGTAGACTGCCCCGGTCACGCGGATTTAATTGGAGAAAGACGCGCCGCTATCCTTGCCTGTCAGGCTGCAATTATTGTAGTCGACTCTGTTGACGGAGTGCAGGTCGGAACAGAAAAAGTCTGGCGTTTCCTTGATGAAGAAAAAATTCCCCGTATAATCTTTGTTAATAAAATGGATCAGGACAGAGCCTCATATTCTAAAATTATAGAAGAATTAAAAAACGAACTGCACGCAAATCTTGTTTCATTATGCATACCTATCGGAGAAGGAAGCTCTCTGAAAGGTGTTGTCGATATCATTAAAATGAAATCAATAATGCCGAAGGAAAACGGAAGCAGAGAAACTATTACCGGAGATATACCGGCTGAATATTCAACTGCAGTAAATGATGAACGTAAACACGGAGTTGAGATTGCGGCTGAAGGTGATGATGAACTTATTGAATTATTTCTAGAAGGAAAAGAATTCGACGAAGAACTGCTAAAACGCGGCATCAAAGAACAGATAATTGAAAACAAACTCTTCCCCGCTATCTGCGGAACCGCAATGAAATCAATCGGCATTGCAAGCCTGATAAGTTTAATTAAAAATTTTATGCCGTCTCCGGCTGAAATTTCAGAAACACAAGCACTTGATCTTTCAAAAAATGCCGAAGAAATAAGCATTAAAACTAATCCGAAAGAAAAAACATCTGCAGTAGTTTGGAAAACTTATATTGATCAATATGCCGGCAAATTCAGCTTTGTACGTGTCATTTCCGGAGAACTTCTTCCCGATACCGAATTGTTGAATACCGACTTTAATGAAGTTGAAAGAATCGGTAAAATATATACGATGATCGGCAAAGATATTCATGAAGTACCTAAGCTTTCTACCGGAGATATCGGCGTGCTTCAGAAACTTGAAAAAACAATCACAGCAAATACTCTTTGCGATCCTTCAAGACCGCTAAAAATACCTATGATAAGACTTCCTCGTCCGGTTTTCTCATATGCCATTAAAGCTAAGGATAAAAAAGACGAAGAGAAACTTTCACAGATTCTTATTAAATATGATGAACAGTACCCGACCATAGAATATCTCTTCAATCCGGAAACAAAGGAAAGCGTAATTTCGGGGATGGGACAGCTTCATGTTGATCTTACCCTCGAAGAAGTAAAAGATAAATATAAAATAGATTTTATAACTTCACCTCCCCGGGTTGCTTACAGAGAAACTATTACAAAACAGTCCGAAGCTCAATACAAGCATAAAAAGCAAAGCGGCGGTCACGGACAATATGCTGAAGTTTTCTTGAGAATTTCACCGATTGAACGCGGTAAAGCCTTCGAGTTTAAAGAATCCATTGTAGGTGGGGCAATTCCAAAACAATATATTCCAGGCGTAGAAAAAGGAATAAGAGAAGCAATGGAAAGCGGCGTAATAGCAAAATATCCTGTTGTAGATATAAAAGCCGAACTATATGACGGCTCATTTCACGCAGTTGATTCAAGTGAACTTGCTTTTAAACTCGCATCGTCAAGCGCCTTCAAAATGGCAATGCAGATCGCAAGTCCCGTTCTTCTTGAACCGGTTATGAACGTCAGGATTTATGTTGACAAACAATACATGGGTGATGTTATGAACGACATTACTGCCCGTCGCGGTAAGGTTCTTAAAATGGAAGGAAAAGATGAAAACAGGGATTCGGGAATAAATGTTATTTCTGCCCAGATTCCTTCATCAGAACTTGTCAGATACAGCATTGACCTTACAACTTTAACACAGAATAAGGCAATGTTTGAAATGAGTTTCTCTCATTATGAACCGGTTACCGGGAAAATAGCAGAAAAGGTAATTGAAGAACGTAAGAAATTTTTGGATGAATGATGCCTTTAAATATTCTCATAGCAGACTTTAACAAAGAAAATTATTATCCGCTGTATCTCACGCGTCCTTTATGGACGCTGAGAAGCGGATGCTTCGAACAGCATCAGAGATTTATTAGACTTGCACCTGACGCAAAAAAAATAACTTTTTTGACAGATGAAAATTCGTGTTCACTCTATAGCAATATTCGGACAAGCTCAATCATACCAATTGATGCTGATATTCTCATAATAAATTCTATGATGAATATAATTCCGGATATTTCCAGTTTAAATAAATCAGAAGTTTTTTATAGCGGAGATGTTTTCTCATATGCATTCATAAAAAAAGATGATTTGAATAACATCTCAGCCTTTGATGGGAATCTCGAAGGATTAAATGGTTTCACTAAAAGTAAAACTGAAATCACTTTTCCTAAATATATCTGGGAAATTCCGCTAATGAACGGAGAAATTATTAAAAATGATTTTCAATTCTTTGGCAAGAAAATAAACCGCGAAATCGCACTTTCCGGTTCTGAAAGTTTATTCTATTGCGCCTCTTCGGCTGAAGTAGAACCGCTTGTTTCAGTTTCAACAATTAAAGGTCCTGTAATAATTGACGAAAACGCACAGATAACATCCTTTTCACGTATCGAAGGTCCGGCTTACATCGGTGAAAACACCTGTATTTTCAGAGCGAATATACGGGAAGGATCATCATTCGGAAATTCATGCAGAATCGGCGGAGAAGTTGAAGATTCGGTCTTCAATTCATTTTCCAACAAGTATCATGACGGTTTTATCGGTCATGCTTATATTGGTTCATGGGTCAATCTGGGAGCCATGACAACAAATAGCGATTTAAAGAATGATTACACAAATGTAAAAGTCAATTTAGATGGGCAATTACATGACAGTGAAAGCCCCAAAGTCGGTGCTATTATAGGAGATTTTGTAAAAACGAGCATCGGAACTTTAATCAATACAGGTTCCGTAATAGGATCGTGCTCAATGACTGTTTTTTCAGGCAGAATGACACCTGATTTCATTCCACCGTTTTCGGTATTCATCAAAAACAAACTCCGTAGTGTAAAATCATTTGATTCAGTAATTTCAACAATAAAAACACAGATGAGCCGACGCGGGTGTAACTTAAGCTCAGAACATGAGTCTATACTTAACAACATCTACAACAGGACACTGAAAGATAATCTCCGGACATTTGAAGAATGGAACAAAAAACTGAACTAAATATAATAATACCAATAGCCATTTCTGCCGCGTTTCACGCTCTTCTAATCATCCTTTTTATCCATAATGGAATCGGAAGTGAACAGCGCTCATTTGAAAAAATGCTTGCGGATCAGAAATCCGGTGAAATGCGCGACGTTATAGTAAACCTGAATCAGGATAATATTCTGAAGCAGAATTATACTTTTATGTCGGATAAAGATTCGACTGCAAAAGGTCATGTAACCAAAACAAAAGGAGATACATGGCTTAATAATTCCACTGATTTTAAAGTGAGAGGAAAAGCCAATGCAGGACAGAGCCTTTCAGAACAGTCAGATGAAATTCTTTCCGGAAACGATATTTCAATAGGTATAATTCATAAAACGGCTGTACTTAAACAAAAAAACGAAAATCAAACCGCTGCCGAATTCGGCAACAGCGAATGGACGAGAATTCCCGACGCGAAGGGAATAAACAAATATAATTCTCTTTATTTCAGTAATACCGGTCAATTTTCTTATAGTACTAAAAAATTTAAAAACTTTGAATTTTTCAACAGGATGAAAAACAAAATATCTTCCAACTGGTATCCTCCATCTTTTGCAAATGCGATAATAGGAAGAAATTCTCCAACAGGCAGAATTCGTCTCGGTCTTATTCCATCACAGGAAGTTAAGCTCTATTTTACTTTAAACCGCAACGGCGAAGTACTTGATGTCAAGATCGTCGAATCCATGGGCAACTATTCACTTGACGATTCATGTGCGGATTCTATAAGATTATCCAAAAATTTCGGTCAGATCCCAGCAGATATAGAAGGGGAAATTATAGTAATCCCCTTCATATTCGGTTATTATGTAAGATAATTATCTATTCGACAGAATTGTCTCAAGTGTTTCCTTGCCGATAATACTGTCTCTTGAATCCTTTAGAGCCGAAAACTTACCTGATAGATATTTCCCGAGTTCAGTATTTATTGCGTTTTGAGGCACATTGAGATTTGCATCAAAAAGAACATCTATTATAGCAGCTATTGTAACCTTTTTTGAGGATGTTGCCGGAATAAAAAACCCCCTATCAGAAAGCATTATCAATTTTGCCTTCAAAAAGATATCGGTCAGATCATTTACTTCATCAAGACTGTTTCCGCTATTCTTAACCAGAAACTTCAACGAAGAATCACCCTCTCCGCCCTCAAATCTTCCGAATATTAGAACCAATACTTTTATTCCGTTAAATATTTTTACGTGTGAATCCCGTTTGCGCAGAAGTCTGACGTTCTGATAGGATTCAGGATTCATCAAAGTGTATGAAACCTGTGCGCCGAACAAAAGAATGAGAGTCGATGAATATATTATGAGAAGAAAGAGAGGAATAGCTGCCAATGCACCATAAATAGCGAAAGTGCTGTTGGCAAATGCTTTAACATAAACAATAAACAGATAAATGAATGCAACCCATACAGCTCCTGTAAAAGATGCGCCTATAGCAGCAGCTTTAAACGGAACATAAACATTAGGAATTACTTTATAAGCAAAAAGAAAAAATATCCAAATGAAAAGAAACGGACCAAAAAACTTAAGAAGATATATTATAAAACTTGTGCCTTTCATTCCTTTCCATGTGCTTCCGGAATCATCAGACCAAACAAGAGAACCCAAATCTCCTACTGCCCAGATTCTACCGCTGATATCAAGGAGTGAATTTATCTTATTTGTACCGATAAAATTTCTTTTCCATGTGGATCCGTTATTTTCTGAATAAAGAAGAATTCCTTTTTCTCCTGATATATAGACTTCAGAAGAATCCTTTACAAGAATTGAGCTGTAGTCATATTTTTTGAACGATTTATCTGACCATTTTTTTCCAAGATCATCAGAGAACATAATTGTTCCCTGGTTTCCTGCGATATATGAGGCAGAAGAAGAAATATATATTTTATTTAGATTTTCCGGTTTCTTTATTTTAGTTTTAAGAATTTGTTCCGTTATCCATGTTTTCCCTGCATCATCAGTAGAAAACACATAACCGTTATCGCATACTGCAACCCCGCGCTCACCGTAAAATGAAATTGAATTTATATTATAATGAAAATCGGCATTTGATACAGTGCTTATCGTTTTCCATGCATCTTCTGTTTTAAAAATATAACCCGAGTCTGCGGCAATAAAACCTTTTTGCGAATCAAGCATAACTATTTCATTCAAATTTATTTTACCAAGACTTATTATATGCCATGTCAGCCCTGAATCATTAGTTTCAAGAATAATTCCATCACGCCCTACTATCCATCCCGAAGAACCCTGAAAATCAATATCATTATAATATTTTGAATCAAAATCAATACTCAAAACAGGTTCCTCGGATTCGTCTAATACTCCTGAAACCTGATTAACTTTATATAATCTCTGATTATCAAAATCAATTGATTCAACAGATAAATCAAAAAACGAAGTACCACCCATATTTGTCGCAATCTTTGATTTATCGCCCACAATCCAGATATCGGTCAGATTTTTTGCATATATTGATTTATAACTTGGGTATGTAAAAGCTGAAGAAATCTGGGTAGCTAGAGTAGTTCCTGATATAAGCAAAATGGGACCTAGAGTGAGTACTGCCCAATAATAAATTACCTGAGTTATCAATGAACGTTTTTTATGAACATTCCATATCGAATTTAAAGCCTTATCAAGTGTTCGAAGAACTGCTGTCGCAGAAAAAATCATAAACACAGCACCGACTCCCCCGATGCTCGCGGCATTATCCACAATCTGACTTATTGCATTTAAAAGGGGATCAATGTTGAGTTTCTGAAGATTGTGATCAGACAGAAATATATTAATATCTTTAAAAAGCTCATCCTTCTTGCCGCTTCCTATATACGCAACAAAAGTCAAAGCAACTGTCAATGTAGGTATAAGTGAAACCAGAGTTGTATACGCAATTGCGGAAGCATGAGTAAAACAGTCATCGGTAAAAAATTTGTTGGCAGAAGAAACAAATAAACGTACAGAATTTATCAGCCTTTTTTTAATTTTTCCTCTGAAAGAATCTATATCCATCATATTCTGTTCGCCGATAAAAAGCGCAATAAATGACTGAACTCTTTCTTTTACAGATTTTTTTTCTATTTCCTGTTTTGACTTCATAAACTCTCCGTATTAGTGAAAATAATAACGCTAAACTATTAAATCAGAATCTATTTCAAATAATTACTACCGTTATATATTAAACGAATTAATAACTGATTCAACTTTTTTTCTTATTACCGGCGAATCAAAAGAATATATTACGGGCAAAGAATTCATCACAAAATCCTCAAGCAGAGTGTAATCATAATTTCTAACAGCATTCATCGATTTTATCTTTGGATTTTTAGTTTCATAAATTCTTTCAAAATCATAATTAAGTTTTTCTTCAAGCTTTTCACCTTTTCTGAGGCCGGTATACTTTATTTCTATTTCTTTATCGGTTAATAATGAAATCATTTTTCTTGCAATTTCATCTATGTAATACTGCTCGCCCATTTCTAAGATAAATATTTCACCTCCCGAAGAATAAGCCGAAGCATTAATAACTAAAAGCGCAGCTTCAGGGATTGACATAAAATATCGCTTCATAAGCTTATCGGTTACTGTAACAGGGCCGCCGTTTTGAATCTGTTCTTTAAATAGCCTAATTACCGAACCGCGGCTTCCAAGAACATTGCCGAAGCGCACTACCGACACTTTAAGATTATATTTATTGTTATAATATAGAGAAAGCATTTCGCATATACGCTTAGTCGAACCCATGAAACTAGAAGGATATACTGCCTTATCAGTTGATACGAGAATAAGTTTTGCTTTTATACCAAGACAAGCTTCAAGAACATTGCGCGTACCGCCTATATTATTCGCGCATGCCTCAGCTTCATTTATTTCCATAATTGGAACATGTTTGTGTGCAGCTGCGTGAAAAACTATATCAGGTTTATAAAGAGAAAAAAGATTTGATAGATACTCATAATTGCGAACATCGCAAATACGGTATATTATTTCTACAGATGAATTAGACCCTGTGCTTTTTAAAATATTTTCTAATTCATAAATTGAATTTTCTCCCCTTCCGATGCAAATTATCCTTTTTACAGAAAAACGAAGAAGATTCTTACAAATCTCTGAACCGATTGAGCCACCTGCTCCTGTGACGAGAACTGTTTTTCCTCTTATTTCAGAATTCATGGATTCAATATCAAGCTGAACCTCTTTTCTTCCAGTGATGTCGGCAAAACTTACCTCGCTTAAATCCGATATGAGTCCCGACTCAAAATATTTTGCAGATGACGGAAGAACTGATATTTTGATTGCTGAGTTTTTTAATATGCCTGAAATAATTCGTTCTATTTTTTCAGACGAGGCAGAGGGAATAGTAATAATAACTTCATCAATTGACTGATCTGATATTATTTTTACAGCATTATCGGTTTGTGCAATTACAGGTTTACCAGAAATAAAAGATCCGATTTTATTTGGATCATCATCAAGAAACCCGACTATACAGTCATCTTTAGAACGCTTTGAGAATTCAGAAAGAATCAAAGTTCCAGCTTCACCGGCACCGATAAGCAAAATACGTTTCGATTCTTTCATTTTATGTTCTCCGACAATATTCTGATTAAATTCTCCGCAACATATTCGACCTCTTCATCTGTCATAGAAGGATAGAGAGGAAGAGTAATTTCTCTTTCAAAAATATATTCTGAATTCGGATAATTATCAAAATCGGTTTTTCTACCCATAGAATGATAAAGATCTTTGTAATAACTGAATCTGTAAAGAGGGATAAAATGCATAGATGCAGATATACCGCTTTTTTTAAGTTCTTCAATTACATAATCACGGCTGACTGAAAGAGACTCAAGTTTCAATTTGACCGGATATATATAATTTGATGACTCTCTTCCTTCTTTTGAAGGATAAACTTCAATAGATTCTGATGAAGAAAATAATTCATCATATCTACGGCATATATTCTTGCGAAGAAGTGTCATATCATTCGACTTTTTCAACTGCTCTATACCGATGGCGCTTGAAATATCCGTTGGATTATATTTATATCCCAACTCCGTTACATCATACATCCATGATCCGTCATGTGAATACCGTTTCCAAGCATCCCTGTCAATCCCATGTAGACGCATCTTCCTTGCTTTTTCTGCCATTGCATCATCAGAAAGCGTAAGCATACCGCCTTCTCCGGTTGTAATTGTTTTATTAGCATAAAAACTGAAAACCGACGGCGATTCAAAAGAACCTATGGATTTGCCTTTATAGAATGAAGGAAAAGCATGAGCCGAATCTTCAATAAGAAAGAGACCATTATTGCGGCATATCTCAAAAAGCGAATCCATATCTGCAGGAAGTCCTGAATAGTGAACAGGTATTATCCCTTTGGTTTTATTATTAATAAGATTTTTAACTGACTCAACTGAAATATTATGAGTATCGCGTTCTACATCTGCGAAAACAGGAACAGCACCGAAATACCTAACTGTTTCTGCGGTGGCAACAAATGTAACTGCCGGAACAATAACTTCATCTCCCGGTTTAATGTCATGTAAAGCTAAAGCTATATGAAGTGCGGATGTCGCCGAATTAAAAGCAATTGCATGGCGGGCAGAAACTTTTGAAGCAAACATTGCTTCAAAATCGAAAGTCTTACCTCCCATGGTAAGCCAGCCGCTTCTTAAAACATTTGAAACTGCATCAATTTCATTATCATCAATAAAGGGTCTGTGAAACGGGATCTTCATTTGTTTAATCATGCGCATTATTTGAAACCTGTATACGAATATGACAATCAAAAATTATTCTACTGATTCGAACATTAATCTATTATTATCAATTGAAATCAACAGATACCAGTCAGACAATAATATTGACAAATAAATCGTTTGATGTATAAAAGAGCCCGGACGATTCGCGGAGGCAGCATGCACGGAAATACTGTTTTTTCATTCAAACAATATTTTAATAAATTATGGCTTCGTGTTGCTATTTTTACTTTTGCCGGAATGGGCTGGGACGTACTGATGACTACCTCACAGCAGATAATTGCCGGCACACTTACGCTTGACGCACTCAATACGGCATCGACATGGATGTATATTCCTTATTCTCTTATGCCTTTCTTTTTCTATCCGGCTGATATAATCATGACAAACCTCAGATTTAAATACTGGATGAGAATTGTTCCAATGATTGCTGTATTTTATATAGCAGAATATACTTTCGGAAGCATTATGCTGTACTTAGGAATTGAACCATGGAATTATAACTGGTATATTACACCCGAATGGAACTATAAAGGAATAATCTCATTTTATCCGGTCATTGTAATATTATGGGGCTTTTTTGTAGTTCTTGCTGATTTTCTTGACGGATATCTCAGATCAGACAGGTAAGATCATCTGCCGCGCACAAGCAAAGCGGCAAGATCAACGGCTTCGACCATGCTCTGATAACCCGCCATATCCTTTCCTGCTATGTCATAAGCAGTTCCGTGGTCAACTGATGTTCTGACCAGCGAAAGCCCCAGAGTAACATTTACGCCTTTATCAAAAGCCAGTATCTTAAAAGGTATAAGCCCCTGATCATGATAATGCGCAATTGCAACGTCAAATTTCTCCCATTTGCTTTTCATAAAAAGCGTATCTGCCGAAAAAGGACCTGAAACATCAATTTCACCTTTTAGTTTTTCGACAACACGAGCTGAAACTTCTGAATCAAATGTTCCAATAGCTCCATTATCTCCGCAGTGAGGATCTAGACCCGCAAGCGCGATCTTGGGATTTTTGCCGCGTATTTTCTTTAGGGCATCATTTGCCGTTCTTATTGTACTCTCGATTTTTTCAGCTGTAACAAGTTTGGGAATATCTGCGATTTTATAATGAGTGGTAACAAGTACCACTGAGAGTTTTTCTGAATACATCATCATTACAGGATCATTTTCATTTATCTTATCAGCAAAATATTCAGTATGTCCCATAAACTTTAAACCGGATTTTTCAATAAGCCCTTTGTGAACAGGAGCCGTTACAACCGCATCAATCAGACCGCGTCTCCATAAGTCTATTGAAGCATCAATATACGAAATTGATTCTTTTGCTGTATCAAGGTTTCCGTTCCCCAATTCGGGAACGGGAAGATCAGATTCAATGTCATAAAAAGAAACAGGGACATCTGAAGAATTTTCAGAATTGAAAAGCGGAATATCAAAACTTGACATTAAATGCGGATAATGATTATCGAGAACAGACTTCCGTCCAATTAAAACAACAGAGATACCGTTCTCGATATGAGGAAGCGCTTTTAAAGTAACTTCCCCGCCTACTCCGGCTGGACAACCGAGAGTAATGCCTATTCTAACGTTTCGGAGATATTTTTCTGTTTTCAAGAAACTCTTCCGGTATTATTCTATTTTTATTATATTCTGCGTCTATAAGATCTTTTGAAGAAACTTTCAAATCATTAGAAATAGTACAGCGGCCTTCAAGAATAACCCCATTTTGAATAATAAGTTCAGGAGTTTTAATATCTCCGAGTATTTTGGCAGTCGGCATAAGCATTACGCGTCCGCTTGCCGAAATATTTCCAACAACAAGACCTTCTACAATTACACTGACAGCTTCTATATTGGTTTTCATTTTGCCGTTCGGTCCGATATACAGCTGCTCTGCCTGAAGGGATTTACCTTCAAATCTGCCGTCGATTCTCAACGAACCGTTTATATTGAATCTTCCGGTAAAATAAGAATTTTCACCGATCAAGTTGTTTACAACGTCACTTCCGGTTTTAGCCAATGCCATAATAACCTCTTTGAAAATAGGATAACTGCAGAAATAACCTTTTAGCAAATGGTGTCAATTACAAATTATCAAACTTAAAAATCGGTTAAATTACATCTCAAAACGTTTTTTTAGTAAACTATTCTGCAATTTTTCCGATAAGTAACCATACGACATAATACAATGAAAAAGTTAATTATACTATTATCAGCATGTTTCCTTACTCTTCAGGCAGAAGAGATCTTAAAGCTTGAAAGTCTGGACAGGCATTCACCGCAAATTAAAAGCATTCGTCAGGATGCAATGAAAACGATTAGAACCATTAAAAGCCTTCGTTCACCTGAAGAACTTCCCGATTTAAAATTTTATGAATATACTATAAAACAAAATGATAATTTTTTCGGAATTATAGCATCAACCGGAACAGACCTTGACACTGTTGTCACCGTCAACAAACTCAACGGACCAAAAGAAATTACCGGGAAAACGATATTTATACCCAACATGCGCGGAGTTATACATCACGTCAGAGACGGAGAAACAATTGATTCTATTTCATCTTTTCATGGAGTACCGAAACAATACATTCTTAAAGTAAATAAAATAAGCACTTTGTCAAAAACTGATCTATTTATCCCAATGGGGAAAATATCATCATCAGATCGGCAAAAATTTCTAAATGCGGGTTTCACTTCACCTATTGCATCCAAGAATACCAGACTTACATCCAGTTTTGGAACAAGAAAAGATCCTTTTACCGGCGAACACGATTTTCATGAAGGAATTGATCTTGCTTGTCCTTTAGGAACTCCTGTCAGAACAGCAAGGGACGGCATAATAGTAGTTGCCGGAAATGAAGGCGGTTACGGCAATCTTGTTGTCGTAAGACATTCTAACGGTTATGAAACATATTATGGTCATCTATCAAAATTTCTTGTAAAAGAAGGTCAGAGAGTAAAAAAAGGCGATATTGTAGCATTATCAGGAAACACCGGCAGAACAACCGGACCGCATCTGCATTATGAAATAAGAAAAAACGGTAAAGCGCTTAATCCGAAATATTTCGCTAAATAATCATTCAACTACAGAAAGAATTTCATCGAGAGTTTTGGCTTCGTCAGGATATTCGCATGTTAAAAAATTTATCATTACAGGAACATCATATTTTCTGTATTTTTCAGTAACTTCATTTTTAATCAGATTAGCTGCTACAGAAACACTTTTTTTCTGTTTGCCCGGGAAAACCGCAATAATTGAATTTCTTGAATACCTGACAGCAAAATCGGTTTCCGACAAACGGCTCTCAATTGCCTCAGATAGTGAAAAAAGTACAGCCTCAGACTGTTTCTCTCCATAAACTGAAACAAGCCTTTTCATGTTCTTGATGCAAAAACCTGCAAAAGTGAGCGGAATATTCATTTCATCTGCATGTTTTATTTCATCAGATAGTTTTTTTAAGTATGACGAAAGCAAATCATAATATTTTGAAGTAAAGATTTCTATGCTTCTGCTGTTTTGGAAAAAAGAAAAAACAACTTTAGAGAGTCTGTTTATCTGAACCAGGTTTGCAGGCAGATGCTCAATATCCGCTCTAAGAATGAGAGCAAAACCGGTAAGTCTTCCGCGAATAACGTAAGGCATTGAAACGAAAATGTTCATCCTAGCCAGCATTTCTTCATCAAATATCTTATGAAGAATATCATTGTTAATCGGATTTTCAATTACTGCATATCCGTTAATTGAAAATAGATATGCAGTAAAGGCATTATCAAGAGAAATATTAAAAGATTTTTTCTGAAAACCAAGAGAGTCTTTTTCTTCACTGTATTTCAGCCTAAAAACATCATCTTTATCATCTCTTTCGAAAAAAGCAAAGGATGAAACACCGTTATTGGACATTTCTCCTCTGATATAATTTTCAATATCAGAATCGGCTGCGCTTTTTCGAATTCTTTCTTCGTAGGTATCTATATCTATGAGTTTTCTTGAATTTTCAAGAAGTAAAGAATTCTGATTCTTTAGAGTATCGCTTTCAAGACAGCTCCCTGCTGCGAGAGACATAAATTCAGAAAGCTCACGAATGAATCTTTTTTCGCTGTCAGAAAATAGATCGCCGTTTATTTTGGAGCATACAGAAATAACAAGAACCGGTTTATTTTTATCTGTAATTGAAATTAAGATTTTAGTTCCAATTGATTTAAGCTTTAAATATTCCTCAGATGAAGAATTAGCATATTCTGAAACATCAAAAATTATTCCTTTATCAAAAACATCGCGAAAAATGGTATCAGAAGAATTAAAGGTAATTCTTTTGCTTTTAATTTTAACACCTTTAGAATCAGAAAGAATCCACTTATCTGATTCATCTGATTCAGGCGATATTACTGAAACTCCTTCTACCGACAGATAACTCATTATTGAAAATATTGCTGTTTCTTTGAGGTGATTTACCGAAGAAGATTTCATTATTTCTTTTGCAATTTCAATTAAAAGAAGATTATCATTATGTGATAATTTCGAATCATCCGCAGAAGTAACACTTGATTCTTCGGTATTTATTATATCACCATCAGAATCTTCTATATTATCGTCATGACTGATAATAGCTGAATTGCTGTCTTGTGCAATCAGATCTCCAGTATCATTGTTATAATTTGATATTTTATCTTCAGAAAAAAAAGGTTCAGGAATTTCATCTTCAATTATATGTGAAATGTCATTCTCTCCAAAATCAATCTCATCAGCAATTTCATGAAATTTAAAATCTCCGCCTAATTCATCTTTTATGTCAACTGAATCAAAAGGAAAACTTTTGGAATTGAAAGGAACAGGATCGTCGTCATAAATTATTTCAGGTTCAATTTCAGGATATTTTTCCGCAGAAAATTTTCCGCGTAAAATTCTTTCAGCTTTTTCGCGCAATCCCATAATTATACTCCAAGATCGTTAAGAATCTTGACGTACAGATCAAAGTATTCACTGCCGGCAAATTTTTTAACAGCGTCTTCAGGAAGTTTTTCAAACAAACCATCCAGATAAGAAAGCAGCTTTTTCATTTCTCCACTTTTCTTTTCTCCCATACCCGAAAAAATTCCGTTTAAGGAATTCTCATCATCCAAAAACACAATCCGGTCAGTAATATCCGTGAATTCTTCTTCGTTTTGCTTCTTGTCAGAAAGATTCATTGCAGCAAGTTCAGTTCTAATATCATCAATGCTTTCTTCAACGATTAGGGATTTTTGAGAAGTAATATCATTTTCAATTTCTTCAAATTCTGTACTTGAAAGCTGATTTAAATCAGAAAATATTTCAGAACGCAGTTTTTTCTTACCTTCGTTTACTCGGAACTCAGCTGATAATTCATCAAGCGGGGTCAGATCCATCTGTTCTAGTTCTTCAATCAAATCATCTTCGGATAAAAGAAAAATATCCTCTCTTGCAATCTTTTCAGCTTCTGCAAGATCAATAGGCTCAATTAAAAGCTGTGACGGCATTTCTTTAATCTGATCTGATATCTTTTCTGCAAATTTTTTAGATTCGCTAAGTGCTGGTACTTCTATTTTTTTTTCGTTCGAAGACTCGAGATTCATATCTTCAATTATCTCGGATTCAGAAATATTTTTCTTACGGCTTCCAGAATAGTAACCGCTGGAAGGAAGTCCGAACAAAAGGTCAAGATCAATGAAAAATTCACTGCCGGTTTCAATTTGATGATACTTGTCATCGTCAACAATCTTCTTTTGTTTGCTGACTTTATTTTCTGTATCAGGATAAAAGCGTTTTATATATTCTTCTTCAGACATATCAGTTATATTGATAATATTATAACCGATATCATCAACATTTGAAGAAACAGATTTAGTTTCTTTTAAAACTGAAGACTGAACATGCATATCTTCTTTTTTTTGATCTACAGATGCATCATTTTCTTTTCTGTTCTTTACAAAATCAATAAGATTAGACGGATTAGCATCTTTTATGCCCCCAACAACCTTAACAATAAAATCCTTGCTGATATTTATTATTTCATTACGGATAAAATCAGTATCGACATCAAGTATTTCCGGAATATCTATTACTTCTTCGTGTTCTGTAGAATTCAGAAATGACTTATCTTCTATTTCAGAAACATATTTATCAATATCGCGATAGGAATTTTTTTGAATATTATCGGCAACAGGAACCCTGGACGATACCTGCCCTATTCTGCTTGTTGAAGAAGCAAATTCGCTGATTTCATTAAAATATTCTTCAATATCTGTTTTTTTGCCGCTCATAAATATTCGCTTAATAAAAATATGTCTGCTAAACAGACCCTCTCACATTCATTTTCGGCAAATATAAATCAAATATTAAATTTGTCAGTTTGTTTAAAAAAAAAGCAAACTGACAATCAATATAATAAAATTCTGCGGGCAAACCCGCAGTAGAATTTATTTACTTGTTAGTACTATTCCGCCGATCATGGCAAAAAGGGCAAAAGACTCAATGATTCCGGGAGAAATGAAGGATTTACCGGCCATTGTTGCTTTCTTTGAAACACCCAAAATTGCCGAACTGCACGCTTTTCCCTGATAAATGGCGCTCGTCATCAGTGCCAAACCGCATAAAAGACCTATTCCGAACATAGATAATCCGGATATTTTAGACGGATCAACCTGACTGAAAAGAATCATCAATACAAATCCATAAATTGTCTGGGAAGCCGGCATTGCAGAAAGACCGATCAAAAGACCATGTCCCTCATCTGTTTTTGACATAACCCCGTGAGAAGTCATGCCCGCGATTCCACATCCGATAGAACTCCCCACAGCCCCTAGACCGAGAGGTAATATTGCTCCGAAAAGACTCAAATCCATTTTTTCACCTCGTTTTTTATTGCTCAAGCAGAGATTTAAGCGGCTTATAAGGCTTGCCGCCGCCGTCGAAACTCCACCTGTAATATTCCAGATAATTAAGCCTCAATCCGTGAATTACGGCACTCATTATCGAAAGACCTAAATTAAGTAAATGTCCGAGTATAGAAACCACAACGGCAATACCTATAAAAATGCCGCCCGAATCAGACATTGAAGAAGCGATTCCGTTAAAAGTCTGCGCTATCAGCGCACCGGAAAGCCCAAGTGCGAATATTCTAAGATAGCTCAAAACATCCGAAAAGAACTGAACTCCGTTATATAGACCAAGTAATCCGCCTGCGAAAATCTTCAAAGGATTAAGTGAACCGGAACTTGCGAGAAAAACCACCCCGCCGCAGCAATACAGAATGTATTTCTGAATATCCTGTCCGGATTCGATACCGGCGAATGAATTTCCGTAAAAGAAAAAGAAAGTCCATATGGCTACTATCCACGCGATATTGGCAAGCGGGACAATAAATGATTTTTCGCTAAAAATGAGCCTCAATGTCTTCAAAAAAAGCGAAAGAGAAATGTGAATCATGCCTATAATTACAGATACTCTCATCATCATATCAAGAGTTTCTTTATCGACGCTTCCAGAATTAAAAAGCTTAAACTGAAGCAGTTTTCCGAAAACAGGATTCGCTTCTGTGACGCTGAAAAAGCTTCCTGTCATAAAACCGTATCCGATAGTCGCCGTGCTAAGAATAAACGACATGGCAAGCATTCGTTTTGCTTTAATGCCCGGCTTCTTAACCTTAACTGCTGCATAAAGCGTTACAAGAAAAAGAACTATTCCATATCCGCCGTCACCCATTATCATAGCAAAAAATACTATAAATGAAAGAAACACAAACGCAGAAGGATCCCAGTCTTTATAAGCCGGAGTATCATAAAATTCAACAAGCTCCTGACCGACAGCCGAAAACTTTTTATTTTTAATAAATGTCGGAGGAACTTCATTTTCTTCAGGCTCAACAAAGCTGATCGATACAGGATCTGCTGATATTGATTTTTCTAAAACTGAAAGCTCTTTTTCGGGAACCCACCCTTGATAGACGAAAACATCACCCAATGCTTCAATCGAAGAATAATATGCTTTTTCATAATTATATCTGTCAAGAGCTGTGATGTAAGCCTTATAAATATTCTGCTTAACAGAAGAAAATGATTTTATCTTTGCGATAAGATCTTCCGAATGCTTTTTAAGATATTCGATTTCAGATTCAATTTGAATTAAATCTTTTTCGATTTTTTCTTCAAGACAGTTATCTAGATGAAGCTTTGACTTTGAAAAAGTCACAAAATAATGTCTCATAGCTTCATGTTTTATTTCAAAAACCTCAGCGGCACCTGAAAAATCAATCATATCTGCAAATTTTGCCGGAACTTCCCAGAATTGAACAAAAATACCGCTTCTCTTTTCTATATCTCTAATATCATCAATTGAAAACCTGCCCCAAACTGAAAGATCTTCTCTTTCATTATATAGCACCTGAAGTTTTTCAGTCGAAGAAATAATATCTTCATCAAGAGTCTTCAAAATAGAAATGCCTTCATCGATTGAAGAATAAACTACATTTGAGGCAGTAATTTCAGCTTTCTCTTCTTCGATGCGGCACACAAGCTTATAAAGAGAAAGAATAGATTCAACAGCACTAATATCGCTTTTATCAGTTTGTTTTTTGAGAACTGAACCTTTATACGGTTCAATATGTAAAACGCCGGTTTTCTGAATCTTTTTTATTATTTCTTCCTTGGACTTTTCAGCACCAATAAGAAGAATTTTTTGCATCCGGTTGATCATTTATACCGCCTCCGGAAGGTCTTTCTTCTCAAGCTTGTCTTTTGCTATTTTAGCATTGCAAATCGCAGCTATTTCCTGATCTCCGAGAAATATTTTAATCTTTCTGATATTTTCTTTACATTCAGGGATCATTCTTTTTTCAAAAAGATTGACCTTGATATTTGTCTGACGGAGCTCTTCTTCAAGAAGAGCAAGTTTTTCTTTTATAATTTTATATTTTTCACGTAATGTAATCAAAGCCTTAAATTCAACAACCGCCCTATCCAGCCAAACCGGCGTAAACAGATATGAATAATCCAGAACAGAAAAGGAAATGCTTTCGAAAAGAGGAACCTCAACACCGGCAATATTTTCTGATGAAGAAATCACTTCTTTTACTTTCACAAGAGAAGAAATTGAAAAAGGCAAAGGCTGAGAAAACAAAGCACTCCATGAACTTATACTGTCACGGACTTTATGCATCTCTTTCATAATATCATCAGCGCTCGTACGAACCCCGTCAACTTCTACCTGAAGCTGTTGTTTCTTCAACTGCAGCGTCGGCAGATATTTAGTAAGCTGACCAAGAAGATTTTTCTGTTTTTTCTGTTCGGTCTTGTTGAGCTTTATTTCAGCCATACACTACTTCCACTTGCCGTACTTTTCAAGCCATTCGGCTTTTAGACCCACTTCATTTTTTGCAAAACATTCTGAAAGGATCTTCCAACCCAAATCAAGCTGTTCTTCAATATCTAGATTTACAGAAAGATCCATTAGATCTCTCTCAAACATTACTGCGTACTTAATGAGCTTTTTATCCCATTCACTCAGACGGAAACCCATTGATTCACGATCCTTTGCTTTTTTAGCATCCGCATAAAGCCTGATCATCGCGTTTGCAAGGTCTCCGTGATCTTTACGAGTAACTTTTCCCATTACCTGCTGTTTCAAACGTGAAAGCGAGCCAAACGGATCAATTGCCCCGTTATGAAGATAAAACTGACCTTCGGTTATGTAACCTGTGTTATCAGGAACTGGATGTGTAACATCATCACCAGGCATCGTAGTAACCGCAATTACAGTAATTGAACCCGATCCGTCAATATCAACTGCCTTTTCATATCTCGATGCAAGATCCGAATACAATGAACCGGGATAACCGCGGTTTGAAGGAACCATTTCCATTGAAATAGAAATTTCTTTCTGAGCATCTGCAAAGGACGTCATGTCAGTAAGAAGAACCAGAACGTTTTTGTCTTTTACCGCAAACTGTTCAGCTACGGCAAGAGCCATATCCGGCACAAGAATGCACTCAACAACCGGATCCGAAGCTGTATGAATAAACATGGTTGTCTTTTCCATCGCCCCGGTCTTTGTGAAATATCTGTAGAAGAATTCATAATCGTCAAATTTAAGACCCATTCCACCGAGAACGATAACGTCGGCGTCGGTCTGACTCGCGATACGCGCAAGCAGTTCATTATATGGCTCACCCGGAATTGAAAAAATAGGAATTTTCTGACTTCTAACTAATGTATTAAACATATCAATCATCGGAATATTTGTTTTAATCATTCGTTTTGGAACGATACGTTTCGAAGGATTAAAAGACGGCCCTCCGATTTCAACTTTTTCTTCTGCAACCTGAGCTCCGCCGTCAACAGGTTCGCCGGCACCGTTAAATACACGACCCAGAAGAGAATCTCCGAAAGCCACCTGCATCGGTTTTGAGAGAAAACGGGTTTGATCTCCGGTTGATACTCCGCGCGTTCCGCGGTAAATCTGAAGATTAACCTTATCGCCGCTGAAACTGATTACTTCCGCGAGAGTGCTTCTTCCGTCTCTGAGCTTAATCTCAGCAAGCTCGCCAAGTTTAACGCCTTCTGCGCGTACCTGTGCTATGCTTCCTTTTACCTTTTCTATGCTGTTATATGTCTTAATCATATTAAGCTCCTCTCACAGTAGCAAGAATCGACTCACGTTTGCTTTTATAATCACCTGTTTCTTTTGCAATATAGTTCAGCTGAATCAAATCATCTGAAAGCGAAAGAAAAAACTTTCTGGCATCTTCCTTTGTCTGAAAGCTGAATTTTTTTCTAAGAACTTCACCGACAACTTCAAGCTGTTCATTCTGACGGTTTCTGTCAGAAGATGTGTCAATGCTGTCAAACGCATTCTGCTGAAGAAAAACTGCGTCATAAAATTCGCCTTTAAGAAAAACAACCATATCATCAATGCTGACACCTTCCTCACCGACGACACTCATTTTCTTTCCGATTTCATCGCCTTCAAGAATCATCTTCTGAGCGAGACGCACCACATCAATACGCGCCTTAGTTTCAGCATCTGCTTCATCATAAAAACGATCAAGATACTTCGACCACGAAATCAAAGGATCAATCGCCGGAAACCTTCTCGCATCGGAACGTTCACGTGATAAGCCGAGGAAACACCCGACTACCGCAAGAGTAGACTGAGTTACCGGTTCTTCAAAATTTCCGCCTGCTGGAGAAACAGCGCCGCCTATTGTAAGTGAACCCGTATCACCGGCTGGATTTTTTAATACACCGGCTCTTTCATAAAATTCTGCAATACGGCTAGCTAGATAAGCCGGAAAAGCTTCTTCACCCGGAATTTCTTCAAGACGTCCGCTCATCTCGCGAAGAGCCTGAGCCCAGCGGCTTGTCGAATCCGCAAGAAGAAGAGTATCAACTCCCATCTGTCTGTAATATTCTGCAATTGTTGTTCCGACATAAATAGAACTTTCTCGCGCGGCAACAGGCATTGAAGAAGTATTACAAATGATACATGTTCTATCCATAAGCTTCTTTCCGGTCTGAGGGTCATCAAGATGCGGAAACTCTTTTAAAATTTCAACAACCTCACCGGCACGTTCGCCGCATGCAACTACAATAACAACCTGAGTTTCTGCATACTTCGATATTTGATGCTGAAGAACCGTTTTACCTGCACCGAAAGGTCCCGGAGTACAAAATGTTCCACCTTTAGCAACAGGAAAAGGTCCGTCTACGATTCGGCATTTAGTAAAAAGCTGTTTGTCCGGAAAAAGCCTTGTGCCGATCTTAATCGGAAACTTGGCAGGCCATTTCTGAACCATTGTAACTTCAGTTATCTTTCCGGAGTCATCCTGAATCTTTGCGATTACTTCGTTTATTGTATAGCTTCCGGCAGATTTAATTTCTAATACTTTTGCAGTGCCGTTAAAACCGAAAGGCACCATTATTTTATGATCTATTACTGCTTCAGGAACACGTCCGAGATATGACGCGGCTGAAACCGTGTCCCCGACTTTTGCTAAGGGAGTAAAATCCCATTTTTTTGACTGATCAAGCGGCGCAAGATAAACACCACGGGGAAGAAAATAACCGTTTTCTTCGGCAATCTTTTCAAGCGGATTCTGAAGTCCGTCGTAAACATTCTGCAAAAGACCCGGCCCGAGTTCGACAGAAAGAAGTTCCGAGGTAAACTCAACTGCGTCACCGCACTTAACTCCTCTTGTCGGCTCAAATATCTGAACCTTGGCTTTTTTTCCGTCGATTTCGATGACCTCGCCCTTAAGGTTTTTACCACCTGTAGAAAGGTAGACAACCTCATTCTGTCTTATTATTCCCTCAAATTCAACCGTCATCAGGTTTCCCTGTGCTCCGGCAATAATTCCTTTTGCTTTTTCTGAACTCATTACAGAATCTCCTGTTTATCCTTTGATAATATCATCAAGGAATTTTCTTCCCTTTTCTTCATTAAGGTAGTTCCATCTGTCTTTTACAAAAAGGCCGATCAGATAATTATAAATTATATGTTCTCCGAAAGGCGACTCCTGCCCGACGGCTCCAATAAGCTCGAAATGAATTCTGTCAAAACGCTTTTCGAGCTCGGTAGGTTCGAAATTAAACATATCAATGATTTCTGTGATTTCAAACATTTCAGATTTAAGCCCGAGATCCGGAGACGTCCTGTTTTCTATGATCGTCTTAACGATATCAGTATCTCCCTTTAGGTTGCCCTCAAGAGGTAAAGAAAGTTTCATGAGACGGAAAGCTGCAATAGCTGTTCTGAAAATACCGGCAATTCTTCCGTAATACCTGAAAAACGGATTTTCATCTGAACGAAGATATGCAAAATATCTCACATACAGTTCTTCTATATTTGCATAGCGTTCTGAATCATCTTTAAATTCTTCAAAAAATTCCGTCATAAACTGCGGAAAATGATCGGGTTGAAATATCACCGGATTATCAAGAAAACGTTCGAATTCCGGCCTTGTCATTATGGACGGATTAAAAAAATCACCGGCAGGATTACCCGAAATCCTTTCAGAAAGAAGAAGCTCCGAATTCATAATTTCATTATGAAGCAGAATCTTCGTTATACCTTCTGAATAAGGTTCAAAAATATTTGAATTAATTTCAAGAAACTCAGCCATCGTTTCCGGCTGGGGAGAATCCCATGAAATCTCGGGAAGCCATCCTACAACAAAGTTATTATAACTCATTTTAATTACCGAAAAGATATTTTCTCATCTCAGAACGAAGCTGATCAGAGAGAAGGGATGCAACAGATTCATCAGAAAATTCGAGTGAAAGCTTTTTATCTTTAAGATAAAGAGAAAATCCTCCCGAAATTTTAGAATCAGACAAAGAAAGTTTCTTGTCAGCAGATTTAGAAATTTCACCTTTCACAAAATCAGAAAGATTCTTTTTCAAATCATCAGACAAAACAATCTCCGCTTCGTCCTTATATCCTGATGAAACATATGCTTTAATCAATTCGGAAACAAGAGGTTTTACAACATCCGCAGAAGATAGAGCCGATTTAACGGACAGATCCGCAGCATTTTTTAAAAGTTCATTTTCAATTGCCGCTTTTAAAACATCAAGCGCCTTCTTTGACGCAATTCTGAGTGCGGATTCTAAAGTTGCTTCTTCATGTTTTGCTTTTATCTTTGCTTCATCCAGAAGTTTGACAGCTTCTGCACGGGCATCGGCAACAATTTTATCTGCTTCGGCTTTAGCTGAAGCTATAATGGCGGCCTTTTCATTTTCTGCCGGATTTATCACGCTTGATTTGAGATAATCTGATATATTTTTTATTTTGTCCTCGAAAGAACCTGAAAGAGAGACAGAACTCATAATTTTCTCCTTTTGTTTACCTGAGACATAATAAAGCAAAAACTTCAAAAAGGCAAAAAACAGTCTAGTTGTTCTGTAAAGAGAACACGCAGAACGATTTAAGTCAATAAAAATTATAGAAAAAATAAATTTACATTCTTGAAATCATTAATTCAAGAAAATGCCGGAAATATTCCGATAATTTATATGCATACAGACAAGAGGTATACATTTATGAAAGTTTCTGTCAGACTATTCGAGATAGAGGATCGCTTTATCGCCTCTTGTCCTGAACTTGAAATCAACTGTTACGGCTCGGACAAAGCCGAAGCAGCAAGAAGAATAAATGATGTTTTAAATTTTTATTTAAAATCCGCAGAAGAACTAGGTCTGGATGTGGAAAAATTCGATAACATTTCAATTGACGGATTGGATTTTCCGTTTATAAACAGAGAATATCACAGCGCACCCGTGACTATTAATTAAAACTTAAAACAACAGAAGGAATTACTGCCGCGGCTGTTTCCGCACGGAAAACCCTGCTGCCGCATGAAAACGAAACTGCGCCTGAAATTTCAGCAATAGAAATTTCATTTTCAGAAAACCCCCCTTCAGGTCCTATAAATAAAGAAATGCTTTCAGTATTGGAAAAATCAACATCAGAAATTTTTCTTTCGGCAAACGGATGAGCAATCAATATCAAACCCTTTGCGGATTTCACTGAATTTTCAAAAGAACAGATATCAGAAACAATGGGAATTCTCGGAGCATATGACTGCTTTGAAGATTCTGCGGCAATCTTTCTCCATCTTTCAATTTTATTACCTTTTTTTACAGATATATCAACAACGCTTCTTTCAGATTTTACCGGTATTATCTCAGTCACCCCTGCCTCTACGGCATGCTGAATGGATTCTTCAAATGCATTCGATTTTATTAGTGAAATATACAGGCTCATTGTTTTTTCATTCTTCGGCTCAATTGAAGAAAGACTCTTTGCAATAATTCCATTTTTATGAACATCAATAATTTCCGCTTTATGAAGGAAACCGGCAGAATCACGCACATCAATATCATCACCTGCTCTAATGCGGCGCACCTTGGTTAGGTGATGATGATCTTCATCTGCCAGATTAAACAGATCTCCCGGGGAAATTTTATTATTAATGAAATATTGAGGCATATTAGTTCCTTTTTATGAGACGTTAACGCCAAACATAATGGTTGTTTATCGTTGATATTATGACAGTAAATCGATTATGACGGCAATAATTTTATTGCTTATGCAAAAAAAAGACCGGATTAACCGGTCTTTTTTTTATTATACGTCTTTATTATAAGTTTTCTTTTTTCCGAAAGAAGGTTTTGATTTCCCATAACTTCTTCCTCCGCCGGATGATGAAGAAGAATCTTTTCTCGGACGATCATCTCTTTCGAACTTAGGGCGATCTTCCCTGTTGTATTTAGGGCGATCATCTTTTGACGATTTCGGACGATCATCTCTTCCGAATCTGCGTGATGACGAATCAAATTTCTTCTTTCCGCCTTCATAATCTCTTCTGCCTCTGAACTCACCGGAACCCTGAGACCTGCCCCTTCCTTCGAAAGAAGAGGATTCATCAATAACGGCATATTTTGTCTTATCCAGCTCGTTTCCGCAGAAAGTCTGAAGAAGAGCAGCAACAACGGTTTCTGCCGAATCGGACTCAAGAAGAGTTGATGCCATTTTCGTGAATTTAGAATATGAATTTGCTTCAATAGCCTTCTTTATTTTATCAGTTAGTCTGCCTGATTTAGAAAGAATAATTTCTTCCGGAGTCGGGATATCCATTCTTACGAATTTCTTTCCGACAAGGCGCTCAAGTTTCGGAAGAAGTCTGAGTTCTCCGTGGCTCAAAAATGATATTGATTTACCAAGCTCGCCCGCGCGGCCTGTTCTGCCCGAACGGTGAACATAGGTTTCGAAATCCTGTGAAGGCGAATAGTTTATTACATGAGTCAGATTTTTAACGTCAATTCCTCTTGCCGCTACATCTGTCGCAACAAGAATGTTGCTCTTTTTCTGTCTGAAACGCAGAAGAAATTTTTCTCTCTGTGCCTGCGAAACATCCCCATGAATCGCTTCGACATGATATCCAGCCTGTGAAAGCTTGGATGAAAGCTCATCTACATTAACTTTCGTTTTGCAGAAAATAAGCCCGTAAAAGTCGGATTCTTTATCAAGAATTCTGCAAAGAGCGTCAAATCTGTTCTTTGAAGAAACTTCACAATAAAGATGTTCTATCAAGGCATGAGCCTCTTTTGAAGATTCGTCTTCAATGACAGAGTATTCGCGCATATAGCGTTTAGCTATTTTCAGAATGTGATCAGGCATGGTAGCCGAAAAAAGAAGAGTCTTCTTGTCTGAATTAGACTTAGCAAGAATTGTCTCCATGTCTTCAACAAAACCCATGTTTAGCATTTCATCGGCTTCATCGAGTACTGCAAAGCTGATCTTTGAAATATCAAGTGTTTTGCGTTCGAGATGGTCGATAATTCTGCCGGGAGTTCCGATAACAACCGAAACTTTTCCTTTTAGAGCTCTGATCTGTTCAGAAATGGACTGGCCGCCGTAAATGGCAACTGCTTTGAATTTTCCGCCGTCAACAAACGAAGAAAACTCAGTGGCAACCTGAATTGCAAGTTCCCTAGTAGGAACAAGCACAAGCGCCTGAATATGATGAAGCGATTCGTCAAGCTGTTCTATAATAGGAAGCGCAAAAGCTGCTGTTTTGCCGGTTCCTGTTTTAGCCTTGGCGATTAAATCGCCTTTTTCACGCAATAGATGCGGGATTGTCTTTTTTTGAATCGCCGAAGGAGCCTTAAACCCCTTTTCTTTGATTTTTTCTAACGTTCTCGAAAGTCCGAGTTCGCTGAAGTTCTTAATGGTCAAAATTGTCTCCAGAAATTTATTTTGATGATGAATTATACATTGTTATAGAGGAATCCGAAAGATATAAAACATAACCTTGCGGTCATTTTAAAAATACTATTAAAAATGTCTATAAATAAATATTGACCTTTAACCGGTCAGATTTCAAAGGCTGGCACCTTTGAAATCCCTTTCGTTTTGCCCGAGAATCAGGCGTATTTCAAAGGGCGTTTCACGCCCTTTACCTGGTTTTCGCATGGTGTCATGCAATACATAAAAGGTGCTATTCTCCGAGAGTCGGAGGTCATCACAAGGCTTCCTGCGATGCCTTTTATTGCAACCTCCTGTTGCATATTGAAGGCATCGCTTTGCAGGGATCGTTCCTGCATACTTTGGTATCCGTTTTTCTGCATGGATCATGCAATAATATCAAAGGGTGTTTCACACCCTTTACCCGGTAGCTGCATGGTGTCACGCAATTACATCAAAAGGGACAGGGCTTCAGTCGCCAGCCCTGTCCCTTTTGAAATCCCTACCCGCTCTTTGTCGCGCAGAACTCGCCGAACCGCTTTCAGCGGATTCGGCTCAGACAGAACCCTGCGCTCCGATCAGAGATAAATTTGCCTTCGGCAAATTCTGATTTTTATTTCTCCAACTCATCTCTTTCTGAAGTACTTAGCGCACTTTGGAATTTCAACTATCATTCATCTCGAAATTTCATTACGCTAGTTTCCGCACGCGTTTACACACGAAGTGCACTGCAAATCGCTTGTTGTCGTCATCCATGCCGACCTGAAGCGATTTGTTGCCTGAGTCCTTCCGGCCATAAGGCGCGGCCAGGACGGCAAACGCGCCGAGGAGCGGAAACTGACGGATAACGTCAAAATATTTTCGCAAATTAGAAATAAGTCCCCGATCATCAGACAAATAATTTAAGCTACAGTATCACTATCAATTTCATTAAGTAAAGACATATTTAAATATTTCCGCGAACTCCAAG
>Ga0209800_10000915_pt1 | contig 36949 bp, 36 predicted proteins | sample Higcelweek8metaG_FD_187174 | JGI IMG/M metagenome (GOLD analysis project Ga0209800, IMG submission 187174) | Freshwater pond sediment microbial communities from the University of Edinburgh, under environmental carbon perturbations - High... | ecosystem: Environmental > Aquatic > Freshwater >...
TGGACTTGCCCGGAAAAAGTGGAGAGCGAAACTCGGTCTAGGCTGCCAGCTTGAGAGGGATGCTCTCGAACTTGATTGGGCTCATGTAGCCTAAGGCGGAATGCCTTCGGCGGGGGGTGTAGAAACCATCGATATACCCGGATATCGCGGTTTCGGCCTGCAGACGCGTTTTGAAGATCGTGCGCCAGATCAGTTCGGACTTGATGGTCTTGAAGACGGTTTCGACCATCGTATTGTCGTAGCAATTTCCCTTTCCCGACATGGACAGGATAAAGCCGTTGCCCGTCAAGAGCTTTTGATAAGCATCCGAACAATATTGGCTACCGCGATCGGAATGATGAATGACGCCGCGCGGCGGTCGGCGAATGGCAATCGCCCGTTTCAAGGCATCAAGGGCCAAGTCTTTCTTCATCCGGCCGCTGACCGCCCAGCCGATAATGCGCCGGGAATAGAGGTCGAGCACGATGGCCAGGTAAAGCCAGCCTTCCGCCGTCCAGATATAAGAGATATCGACACCCCACTTCTGGTCGGGAGCCGTCGCCTCGAAATCCTGGTCCAGAATATTGGGGGCAACCGGGCCGCCGTGGTCGCTGTCGGTCGTCTTCTTATAACGCCGTTTCTGCAAAGCTTTCAGTCCGTTATTCCGCATCAGGCGCGCCACGCGATGACGCCTCACCTGAATTCCGTCTTCCTGAAGCTCAACCGTCATGCGCGGACTGCCATAGGTTTCGTGCGACGTGGAAAATTGTGAGCGGATATGCGCCAGCAGAACCATGTTGTCCTTCTGCCGCCGACTGAGCGTGCGATCCTTCCAAGCGTAATAGCCGCTCACACTCAATCCAAACAAAGCGCAACTGCGATGAACGGGTATCGAAACCTTCTCCGCATCGATAACCCGAAACATCATCTCGTGGTCTCCTTCGCGAAGAAGGCGGCTGCTTTTTTTAATAAATCGCGCTCCTGGCGCAAAATCTCGTTTTCCTTGCGTAGCCGCGCCAGTTCCTGGCTCGTATCCGAATGCGGTCCCGATAAAAGCGCCGCTTCTCGGTGTTGTGTCAGCCAGCGTGTCAGCGTCGATTTTCCGATTCCCAGATCTTCGGCAATCTTCCCAACGGAGCGGCCACTCGTCTCAACAAGACGCACTGCTTCTGCACGGAACTCAGGCGTCACGCCCGCATGGCGGCCACGACCGCCCAATGTCTTCTTCTCTTCTTTCATGCATCAAACTCCTATCAAATTTGAGGAGTTCGCTCTCCACTTTTTCCGGGCAAGTCCACAGTGCCAAATTCTGGAGGAAGTTCAGGGGCTCAGGTCACGGGCTCCGAGCGGTCCCTTTCCCGTCGAGTTCAGCCGGTCAGACGACATGATCAGGTCATGAGCCTGAGGGCGAAGATCGCAGTGGCATGAGCTATGTGCTCCGAAGAGGCAAGCCCCTGCTTTGTCCCGGTTAGCTTTATTATGCCCTTGAGAGGACCATGTTGCGCCACAGCTTTATATCGAAACTCTGCGCCCGATCCCGATCCGCTACCCGTTCTCAAGCGCAGCGTTAAGTGTGACCTGCATTTCGGCGGCGACCTCACCGAGTGCGACGGTGAAACGGTCTACAAGCTTTGCCCGGTTGCTTTTTGTTGGGCGCCAGATGACCAATGAATAAGGTACACTCACGCTTAGTTTGCGAAGCACAATACCTTTTCCGACGTGATTGGCTGCTGTAAGCGGATTTATGATGGACACGCCAAGTCCGGTGGAGACCATCGCACAAACACTCGCCGCCGTCGTCGTATCGATTGCAAATCGACGCGAAACACCGGCCTCGAAAAACATGTCATCGAGCTTTCGCCGATAGGGATCGTCCTGCGAAAAATAGACGAACGGTACATCATGAAAGTCTGTGGGTTGCAGCACCCGGCGGCGTGCGAGCGGATGATCCGGCGGCAAGACGCAAACCAGTTCACCGACTTCGATATGTCGAACACTCACACCCTGATATTCGAATCTTCCCTCCGTGAGGCCTAGATCGAAGACCATCGTCGACATTTCGTGTTGAAGCGACAACTCCTCGTGTGAATGCAGCGACAGGTGAATGGCCGGGCGATATTTCAGCAATCGTTGTGCCACGAGCGGTATAATTGATTCCGCATACGCAGGAATGGTGGCAACTCGAAAATTTGCAGCGTTATGCGTGCGAATTGATGAGGCGGCACGGGCGATCTCATCCATACCCACGAACGAACGCCGCACCACATCGTGCAGCAGCAGTGCCTGATTGGTCGGGGTCAGGCGCTTACCGAAACGCACAAACAGATCGAAACCAATCCGTGTTTCCATCTCCCGCAACTCGCGGCTGATTGTCGGCTGGGAAGTCCCAAGGGCTGCTGCCGCCCCGGTCATGCTCTTGTTGACCATGATCGCGTTGAATATTTCAATCTGGCGGGGAGTAAGGCGCATGAAGAATCTCGGCTCCGGCGACCCATCCGATCGCTGAGGGCGCATGCTTTCAATATATCAAAAATGAATAAGACAAACTTAGCAATTATTTCCCAAGCATCGCAATCAATGAAATCATCGTTTCGAGAAAAGCTCTTTCAGACAAAATTCGCGTTGTAGTGAGACGAGGCATGCAGATGGTGTCACCCGAAAACAATAGGCACGACCAGCGGGATTGGCTCCGATATCAGGGCGGCGACCTTCAAATTGAAGGCGCTGTTCTGAGGGATATCGTCGCGACCGTCCCGACACCCTTCTATTGCTACTCGACAGAGGGAATTCGCACCGCCTATGAGACCCTTTCCATAGCACTTGAGCCTGTTGGCGTGGCAATTTGCTTTGCGGTGAAGGCCAACAGTAACATTACAATTTTGCGCATTCTATCCGATCTAGGCTGCGGTATGGATGTGGTTTCCGGCGGTGAGTTGGAACGGGTGCTGGCAGCGGGTGTCCCGGCATCCCGAGTTATATTCTCCGGCGTTGGCAAGACGCGCAATGAAATCCGCCGCGCGATCGAAGCCGGGATTCATCAGATTAATGTTGAGTCCGCGGCGGAAATCGACGTGATCATCGAAGTGGCCCGGTTCCTCCGCAAGCGAGCAGCGATTGCGTTGCGAGTGAACCCCGACGTCGATGCCAAAACCCATGCGAAGATTACGACGGCAACAAAAGACAGCAAATTCGGCATTCCGATCGATGATGTACCGGATGTCTACTCGAAAGCGCTTACGACGCCCGAACTGGATGTGAAAGGTCTTGCCATCCACATCGGATCACAGGTGCATGACCTGTCCCCCTTCCGCAACGCTTTTTCGGTGATGGCCGATCTTGTCGTTTTTCTGCGCAGCAAGGGTATGTCCGTACCACGGCTCGATCTCGGTGGCGGTATCGGGATTGCCGTCGGTGATGCGCCCGGGCCTGACATCACGGAATATGCTGAAATTGTTGCCGAAACGGTCGGGAGCCTCGGTTGCGAACTCACTGTTGAGCCTGGCCGTTTTCTGGTCGGCCGCAGCGGATTTCTGGTCACCGAGTTACTTTACTTGAAAGGTGGCGCAGAAGGATATACAGGCATTGTCGATGCGGGAATGAACGATCTCATCCGCCCTGCCCTTTATGAAGCTAGGCATCCCGTTTTGCCACTCCACCAGCCGCGCCAGACCGGCACGAGCCGCCGCTACCGCCTTGTTGGACCGATTTGCGAAAGCTCCGACGAGTTTGGCGCCTATGATGAACTGGGTGACCTGCATCAGGGCGATCTGCTGGCCTTCGACTGCGCCGGTGCCTACGGTGCGACCATGGCCTCAACCTACAATTCGCGCGATCTCGTTGCCGAGATCCTGATTGATGGAGACCGTTTCAGAACGATCCGCCAGCGACAAGACATAGACGCGATGCTGAAACTTGAGGAAGCCGGCGCCTGGCACTCAGGTCTGCCAATTCAAAAAGCCGCGAACTGAACAAACGGCTGGCCCGATTTTCAGAAGGAGAGCCGCGGCAAACGACACTTTGCAACGAAAGCGGGCCAGAAAGAGACGCCTTTGCGCGCATCCTTTCTGGCTGGGGAACCAAAAAAGAAGAAGGAGACGTGAATGTTCAATAAAGTGAAACTTCTTATGTCGACAGGCTTGCTCAGCCTTGCCCTTTTGTCGCCAGTCTTTGCAGCAGATCATACGCTGCGCATTGCCTATACCGAGGATCCGAAGACGGCGGACGTGCAGAAGACGTCGGACGCCTATACGCTGCCGCTCAACATTTTCGATCGTCTCGTCGAGGCAGAGACGAGCGGGCCGGGTCAGTCCAAGCTTTCGCCGGGTCTTGCCGAGAGCTGGGATGTGTCGGAAGACGGCAAGGTCTACACCTTTCATCTGCGCAAGGGCGTTCTGTTCCACAATGGCGAGGAACTGACCTCCGACGACGTTCTCTACACCTTCGACCGTATGCTGGACCCGAAGACCAAGGCCCTGAGCACTGATATTCTCGATTTCGTCGATGGCGCCGCCGAACGGCTGGACGGCAGTGCGCAGACCGTACGCGGTCTGGAAGCCGTCGACAAATACACCGTGAAGATCACCCTGAAGCAGCCGTACGCAGCTTTCATCGCACTGATGGCCAGCCCGCAGGCCTCGATTTTCAATCGCAAATTTACCGAAGCGGCAGGCGACCAGTTCGGCCTGTCGGCGGAAACCACCAACGGCACCGGTCCCTTCATTCTCACCGAGTATAACCTCAACGACAGTCAGGTCCTGGAAGCGAACGAGAAATACTACAAGGGCCGTCCGAAGCTCGACCGCATCGTGGTCCGCGTGGTCGGCGATGCCGAGACACTCCGGCTGCTGTTCGAGTCCGACGAACTCGACGTGTTCGACGTGGATTACGCCATGACGCAGTTGCCCTACTTCGCCAGCAGCGAGAAGTGGAAAAGCCAGATTCGTTCCGGCCCGCGTGTCGGCATGTATTACTACCACATCAATCAGGCCGTGAAGCCCTTCGATGACGTGCGCGTACGCAAGGCATTCCAGATGTCCATCAACCGTCAGGAAATTCTGGACAAGAATTTCTATGGCAAGGGTATGCTGGAAAACGGCGTCATGCCGCGGGGTCTCGTCTGCTACAAGCCTGCGACTCCTATCGAGTATAACCCGGAAAAGGCAAAGCAGCTTCTAACCGAAGCCGGTTACCCGAACGGCGTCGACATCAACCTGACGCAGGTGAACAGTTGGTCGTCCAAATGGTCTGACATGAACCAGATCATCCAGGCACAGATCAAGAAGTCTGGATTCAACGCCCAAATCAAGACCATGGACGAATCGGCTTACTTTGCCATGCGCAAGGGCGGCACGATCGATAACTATACGCAGAACTGGTCTGCAGACTTCAACGATCCCGACAATTTCTTCTACACGTTCTTCAGCAAGAGTGGCACCGCCGTGCGTGGCTACAACAACAACGACCCCGAAGTCTTCGCCGCGCTCGACAAGGCGCGCTCGATGACCAATGCCGAGGAACGTTGCGCGCTCTATCAGAAGATGAACGAACGGATCGTACAGGACGATGCGGCCTGGGTACCCCTGTTCAGCCTCGATCACACTTATGTCGTTCAGCCGCGCGTGAAGAACTTCCTTGTTCCGTGGAACGGATGGAGCGACATGAACTACTACCAGATGGAAGTGGAATAAGGTTGTTCCACGCGGCGGGTGTCCCTGCGAGACATCCGCCGCTCCCACCTTTTCCGTCCGTCCTGTTCGCGCCGGCATAGTTCCCGTCGCGTCTCCCGCTCGACCACGCACCATGAAGGAATTCCTTCGATGCTGACATATGTGCTCAAGCGCATCGCGGTCTCGATTCCGGTTCTCATAGGCATCACGGCGCTGCTCTTCGTCATGCTGAACGTTATACCCGGCGACCCGATCGCCCTCCTGATGAAGGAACATGCCAGCCCCGACGTGATTGCCCGCGTCCGTGCGCAAATGCACCTTGATGACCCTTTGATTACCCGCTACTTTCGTTTCCTGTTTTCAGCGCTTCAGGGCGATCTCGGCACATCAATCAAGCTCAACCGAAGCGTCACTACGCTCATAATGAACGCATTCCCCAACACGCTTATGCTGGCAGCGTGTGCGGCGCTCGTGTCCTGGGTTATCGGCATTCCCGCCGGCATCCTCTCGGCGGTTCGCCGGGGCGGCTTCATCGACAATTTCTTCATGGGCTTTTCGCTGCTCGGCGTTTCCATGCCGGTTTTCTGGTCAGCGCTCCTAATGCAGTATGTCTTCGCGCTGAAGTTGAAATGGCTACCGGTTTCCGGCTTCTACGGCTTCGAGTATGTCATCATGCCCGCCATCGTGCTCGGCTGGAGTTCGGCGGGCGTCATTGCGCGCCTTACCCGCTCCAGCCTCATGGAAGTCATGCGTCACGATTACATCCGCACCGCCCGCGCCAAGGGCCTGCGCGAAATTCTGGTGATCAACCGCCACGCCCTGCAAAATGCGCTGATTCCCGTCGTCACTATCATGGCGATCCAGGTCGCCAGCCTTCTGTCGGGTGCGGTTATAACGGAGGCGATCTTCGGCATTCCCGGCGTCGGACGCATTTCGGTCAGCGCCATCCAGTCGCGTGACATGGCTTTGCTACAAGGCTCCGTTCTCTTCGCCACCGTTCTGGTCATTCTCGGCAATCTCGTTGCCGATCTTCTCTACGCCGTTCTCGATCCCCGGATCCGCCACCAGATGAAGGGAGGCTCGAAATGACCGCCATAACCGATCCGGCTGACGATCTGGTAGAAAGCGTCGAGAGCGACAGTTTCCTCCGTGAATGCATTCGCATCTTCCGGCGTAACCGCATGGCAGTGGTCGGCCTCGTTATCGTGGTGCTACTGGTTCTGGTCGCTTTTGCTGCACCGATACTGAGCCCCCACGATCCCTATCGCGTGGCGCTCGATGAGCAATTGCTGCCGCCTTCCTTGACCTACTGGCTGGGCACGGACAATTTTGGCCGCGATCTCCTGACGCGTATTCTCTACGGCGCACGCATCTCACTTCTGGTCGGCCTCGTGCCAAGCTTCATTTCACTAATGATCGGCGCCGTAATGGGTATCGTCAGCGGCTACTATGGCGGAAGGACCGACTTCATCATCATGCGGTTGGCTGACACGATGATCGCGTTCCCCTCGCTGCTGCTGGCCATGGTGGTGATGTATACGCTGGGTGCAAACCTCTTCAACATCTTCATCGCGCTGAGCCTGGTCGGCTGGGCGGGCGTTGCGCGTGTCGTGCGCTCGCAGACGCTTGCCGTAAAGGAAAAAGAGTTCATCGAGGCAGCCCGTGCGAATGGCACGACGCGGACAACCATCATGATCCGGCACATTTTCCCGAACGTTATTCCGACGTTGATCGTGCTGTTTTCGCTCAGTATTCCCGAGGCCATCATGTGGGAATCGAGCCTGAGCTTCCTCGGTGTCGGCGTACAGCCACCGGAAGCGAGCTGGGGGCTGCTGGTCGCAAAGGGCAAGGAATATCTCTTCGCCGCACCGCTGGTCGCCATCATGCCGGGCGTCGCCATCCTGATCACGGTGCTGGCGTTCAATTTCATCGGCGACGGGCTGCGCGATGCGCTCGATCCCTACATGAAGGACTGAGACGATCATGTCGGGTGCAAACGAATTGCTGAAAGTGCGTAACCTCCGTACCGATTTCAAAACCGGCAACGGCTCCGTCCGAGTGGTGGATGGCGTTTCCTTCGATGTCGGCCGGGGCAAGATCGTCGGCCTCGTCGGCGAGTCCGGCTCGGGCAAGAGCATGACGGCCCTGTCGCTGATGGGGTTGGTGCCCTCCCCGCCTGGAACTGTCGGGGCAGACAGCATCCTGCTCGACGGTATCGATCTTGCACGCCTGACGCCGGACCAGATGCGGCAGCGGCGTGGCCGGGACATGTCCATGGTTTTCCAGGAGCCTATGACCTCGCTCAACCCGGTGAAGACCATGGTCCAGCAGGTGGGTGAACCGCTCTCCATTCATCGCAATCTGCGCAAACGTGCCATCCGCGAGCAGGTGCTGCACATGTTCGAGACCGTTGGCATTCCAGAACCTGCAGCCAGGCTGGACACTTATCCGCACCAGCTTTCCGGTGGTCTGCGCCAGCGTGCGATGATTGCCATGGGTTTGATCTGCGAACCCAAGCTGCTAATCGCCGACGAGCCGACTACGGCGCTCGACGTGACCACGCAGGCGCAAATTCTCAGGTTGATGATGGCTTTGCGCGATAGGGTCGGAACGGCCATCATCATGATCACCCACGACCTCGGAATTATTGCGGAAATGTGCGACGAGGTGAACGTGATGTATGCTGGACAGATTGTCGAGCAGGCCAATGTCTTCGACCTCTTCGACCGGCCTTCGCATCCCTATACGCGCGGACTTCTCGCCTCCATTCCCAAGGCGACGGAACAGCGCAGCGGCACGAGGCTGAACAGCATCAAGGGCGTCGTCCCGAACCTCGCAAAACTGCCCGCAGGCTGTCGGTTCCACCCCAGGTGTGGCGATGCCATGCCGATCTGCAGCGTTCGATCGCCTGAACTGACCGATCTCGGCAACGGCCACAAGGCCCGCTGCTGGCTCCACGACAAACAGGGAGGCACGCTATGAGCGAAGTCCTCATTTCCACACATCAACTGAGCAAGCACTATCGCATCGGCTCAGGCCTGTTCGGTTCGCAGGACAAGGTTGTGCGTGCCGTCGATGGCGTTACGCTCGATATCTACGAGCGCGAGACTTTCGCGCTCGTAGGTGAGTCCGGATGCGGCAAGACCACACTCGGACGTGTCATGTTGCGACTTCTGGATCGGACTGCCGGTACGGTCACGTATCGGGGGCAGGATCTCCATGCCCTCGACGAACCCGCAATGCGTTCCCTGCGCAAAAAGCTCCAGATCGTCTTTCAGGACCCGTTTGCCTCTCTCAATCCGCGCATGCGGGTCAAGGATATTCTGGCCGAACCACTCAGGGCACACGGTTTCGGCACGGCGGCGGAAATCGAGGCCCGCTGCGGGGAACTGCTCGATATGGTCGGGCTTCGGCGACATCTTCTGCGCCATTATCCGCACCAATTCAGCGGCGGGCAAAGGCAACGCATCGGTATCGCCCGCGCTTTGGCCAACTCCCCTGAATTTGTCATCTGCGACGAAGCGGTTTCGGCGCTCGACGTGTCGATCCAGGCGCAGGTACTGAACCTTTTGCGTGATCTTCAGGAACAGATGAAGCTCACCTACATGTTCATCACCCACGATCTGAGCGTCGTGCGCCAGTTCGCGGACCGCGTCGGGGTAATGTTCCTCGGGCGTCTTGTTGAAGTTGGAACGACCGAGGACATCTTTACCAGCCCACGCCATCCCTACACAATGTTCCTCATCTCGGCCGTACCGCGCGCCGATCCGCATCAGCGAAACCGCGAGCGTCCCATCCTGACAGGAGACATCCCAAGTCCGGTAAACCTGCCGCGCGGCTGTCGTTTCCACACGCGCTGTCCCTATGCACAAGCCATTTGCCGGACGGACAACCCGGTGCTTTCAGGACATGACGGACGCTCCGTCGCATGTCATTTCCCGCTTGATGGCTGAACCCGGCAGATAACGATGAGACAGGGAGAGACCCCATGAACCTGATTGTGAAACAGGTTGGCGATGAGCTTTGGCAGGCGGAGTATGGTGAGAAGCGTTGGCGCTGTGCTGTCGGGCGGAGTGGTATACACGTCGAAAAGAAGGAAGGCGATGGCGTCAGCCCGGTAGGCTGCTGGCCGCTGCGGCAGGTTTTCTATCGCGCCGATCGTATGGCTAGACCAGCGACCTCACTCCCCTGCGCGGCCATCGACCCTCTGGACGGCTGGTGCGACGACCCTGCCCACGCCGAATACAATCGTCAGGTCCGCCTGCCTTTCGATGCCGGTCACGAAAATCTCTGGCTTGAGGATGAGGTTTACGATTGCGTCGTCGTCCTCGGGCATAACGATGATCCGGTCATTGCCGGCGCTGGCAGCGCGATTTTCCTGCACATCGCCAGGCCGAACTATGGCCCCACCGCCGGCTGCGCTGCCCTCTCAAGGGAGGATTTGTTGGCGTTTCTCGCCGCTGCCGGGCCGACGACCCAACTCTGTTTCAGCAACGAGCGCTGACCGCACCCACCCTTTCCGGACTGAAGACCATGGCCATCATCGATCTCCCGGCGCTCGAACGCGCGCTCAACCTCTTGCCGTCGCGCTTTCGCGGACCGGGCGGTGTTGCGGGCGTGGTCAGGGACGGCGAGATCGTAGCTACACGAAGCTGGGGCTTTGCCGACATGGAACACCGGATTCCCATGACGGAAAAAACCAGATTGCCGATCTGCTCGATCTCCAAGCAGTTTACCTGTGCCCTGCTTCTGGATCTCTTTGAAGATCCCGCCTCCCTCGACCAGCAGGTGCGACATTTCCTGCCACACCTGAACGGACCGTTACCGACGGTCGAACAACTCTGCCACAACCAGTCCGGCTTGCGCGATTACTGGGCCCTCAGCGTGCTGCAAGGGGCTTTTCCGGAAACCGAATTTCGTCGCGAAGATGCCCTGCCGCTGATTGCTCGCGCCAAGACCGGCCACTTCCCGCCGGGTAAGCTGTACTCCTACAACAATGCCAATTTCCGCATTCTGGCCGAACTGATCGAACGCAATAGCGGGAAAACATTTGGCGAACTGCTCCAAGAGCGCCTATTCGCCCCGGCGGGAATGAGTACAGCCGTGCTCGTGCCCGACGCACGCCAGCCGCTCGATAGCGTTATCGGCTATGAGGGCAATGATGAAATCGGATTTCTGCCGGCCCGGAACGGCGTTTACTGGTTCGGTGATTCCGGAATTTCCGCCGCCCTGACCGATCTTCTCGCTTGGGAATGCCACATCGATGCGACACGCAACGATGTGGGTGGACGCTACAACCGCCTGTCGGCTCCGGTTACCTATAGCGATAGTTCGCCTGCTGCTTACGGCTATGGCCTGCGCCGCGACGTGTGGGGTGGCGTCAGGATAACCGGGCACGGCGGTGGCGTTCGTGGTTTCAGTTCCTACCGTCTGCATGCGGCCGATGAAAGGCTTTCCATCGTGGTGATGTTCAACCACGATACCAGCACGTTTTCGGCCGCCACCTTCTTGATGGAGGCCGCGCTTGGCCTGACGATCACCCCGAGCGAAAATGTAAAGCCGGCGGGCTGGGACGGGCTATGGCTCGACGAGGATCAGGAGCTTTTGCTACGCACGGTCGAGGATGCCGCGGGTATCCGGCTGTATTACGGCCCGGCAACGTCGCGATTGACAGTCGGTGCAGACGGTGTAGCGCGCGGCCACGGTCTCACCCTCGAAAAGCACGGCGACAGGCTGCGGATGGACCGTAAGCAGGAAAACCTGCAGGTCACGGCCCGTCCGCTCTGCCGCATCGACTGGGCGGACCCGACGCCCCTTGCCGGCACCTACTGGTCGGAGGAACTGGAAGCTGGCCTCGAGATTGAAGCAAGAGGTGGCGCGGCTCACGTCGTTTTCTCGGGCATGCTCGGTCAGGGTCCGATGGAGCGCATGTATCCGGTTGCTGACGATCTGTGGATCGTTACCTCCCGACGCTCGATCGACACCGCCCCGCCCGGCGACTGGACCGTTCGGGTACGCCGCGATGCAAGCGGGGCGATCACTGGTCTGACATTCGGCTGCTGGCTGGCCCGCAATATCGACTATTACCGCATCGCCTGACGGTTGTCCTCCTTCAACGGACCAGCCGGTTCGACAAAATAATGGAAGACAAGGTGCGCTCGACTCCAGGCAGATCGCCAATGAGATCGATGAGCCGATCCAGTTCGGCAATCGACGGCGATGCTATGATTGCAATGAGATCGTAGGGTCCGTTGACGGAATGCAGTGCCGTCACGTCACCAATGGCCGACAATTCCGTCGTCACCAGTGACAGCGCCTTCGGAGCGATCGTAATCAAGACATGCGCTCGGATAAGGCCCGACATATATGCATCCGAAAGGCGTAGCGCATAACCCGCAATCACCCCGTCCCGCTCAAGCCTCTCGAGGCGGGTCTGCACTGTCGTGCGTGACAGACCAAGCCGGCGTGCCAGCGTGGCCACCGGCATACGCGCATTCTCACCCAACAGGGCCAACAGTTCCCGATCCTTTTGTGTAATCTGCATTTTGCCAAATTTGTCCGTTGTTCTGTATATAATTACCCCGCAATTTATCCATTTAGCTGCTTTGAATCGACCGCTTTCTTCGTGATTTTGTCTATATTGAAATCTCACGAGGGAAAGCATTTATGAAGAACGTGGTCATTGTCGGCGCCGGAAAAATCGGTGGCGCCATCGCGCGCATGTTGGCGGCAACTGGTGACTATGCCGTCACCGTTGCTGATCGCAGTGAGGCGCAACTTGCCGCCATCGAGCGTGGTCCGGCTGTGGCGACGGCTGCGGTCGATATCGCCGATCGCACAGCGTTGACTGCGTTGCTCACCGGCAAATTCGCTGTGCTGTCCGCAGCCCCCTTCCATTTGACCGGTGCAATCGCCGAAGCCGCCGTCGAAGCCGGCATCCATTATCTCGACCTGACCGAAGATGTCGCGACAACTCGCAAGGTGGAAGCTCTGGCTGCGAAGTCCAAATCTGCTCTTATTCCCCAATGTGGTCTTGCGCCCGGCTTCATCTCCATTGTCGCCAACGACTTGGCGAAACGTTTCGATACGCTCGACAGCGTGCGCATGCGCGTCGGTGCACTGCCACAATACCCTTCCAATGCGCTGAACTATAACCTGACCTGGAGCACGGACGGCCTTATCAACGAATACATCGAGCCGTGCGAAGCCATTGTTGAAGGCAAGCTCATTACCGTTCCTGCCATGGAAGAACGTGAAGAGTTTTCGCTGGATGGCGTGACCTACGAAGCGTTCAACACGTCGGGTGGCCTCGGTACCCTCTGCAAGACGCTGGAGGGCAAGGTGCGTACGATGAACTATCGCACCATCCGCTATCCCGGTCATCAGACCATCGTGAAGGCTCTGCTGAACGACTTCAACCTGAAGAACCGGCGCGATGTGCTGAAGGACCTCTTCGAGAACGCCTTGCCGGCCACTCAGCAGGATGTCGTGGTGGTCTTTGTCACCGTCTGTGGTTGGAAAGATGGTCGCTACATGCAGGAAACCTATGCGAACAAAGTCTATGCCGGAATTGTCGCCGGCCACAAGATGAGTGCCATCCAGATCACCACCGCTGCAGGTATCTGCACTGTGCTTGATCTTCTGGCCGATGGCACGTTGCCGTCCAAGGGCTTCATTCGTCAGGAAGAAATCGCGCTGGAAAGTTTCCTCGCCAACCGCTTCGGCAGGGTCTACGATCCCGAAGCGGTAAAGCTTGCAAAGGCGGGCTAATGTATCGGCCCCCATCGCGCACAGGCGGCGGGGGCCACTCGACCAGGCAAGCGAACGCAGACACATAAATCATGGTTCAAGCAACATGCTGCGTCAAAGCAGCCTGTTAATCAAACTCCCTCTACTCGGAGTGACGGGATGATTATAGAGGTCTTGAGAGGAAACAGGCCTCCGATTCCCCTCACGTGAGTCGATGAGCTTGCCGGCAGATATTCCGGCCATACCGGTGCGCCATGGAGCTCTTGAACGGACTCGAACGGTCAACTGCGTTGCGCCGATCAACGACGGGAAAGTATAATTCCGCTGAAAGCTCCTTTCAGTTCGTTCTCTCTAACAACCACACTTCCACGCAACATCGTAAGAACCGGCCAACCCGTTATCTCAAGACCCTCGTAGGGCGTGTAGTCGCAACCGTCCTGCAGGATTTCATGATGGATCGTGACTTCGCGCGCCGGATCCCAAAGCACGATATCGGCATCCGCTCCAACAGCGATGGTACCCTTCTGTGGGTAGAGGCCGTAGCGCTTGGCGTGGTTCGTCGATGTCAGCGCCACGAAGCGATTGAGATCGATACGGCCCTTGACCACGCCTTCGGAGAACAGGATCGGCATCCGCGTGGCAATGCCGGGAATGCCATTCGGAACGTAGCGAAAGTTGGTTTGGCCCTTCGGCGCCATTTTGCCGGCCGCGTCTTCATAGCGATAGGGGCAGTGATCCGAGGAAATGACTTCGAACACACCCTGTTGCAGGCCCTCCCAGCACGCCGCCTGACTGTCGAAGTCGCGCGGCGGCGGGCTGCAGACATATTTGGCGCCTTCCATGCCTTCGCGGTCCATATCCGCTTCTGTCAGCACCAGATATTGCGGACAGGTCTCACCATAGACAGGCAGGCCGCGCATCTGCGCCCGGCGGATCTCTTCCATTGCGTGGCGGTTGGAGACATGCACGATCATGACAGGGGCTTCGACAATTTCCGCGAGGCTGATCGCGCGATGGGTAGCTTCGCGCTCGACAACGGCCGGACGTGATGCGCCGTGATAGACGGGCGCCGTCTTGCCCTGGCGTTCGAGCCGCTCGGACAGGAAACGTATAGAATCATACCCCTCGGCATGCACCATCACCAGTGCCTTGTGCTGTCGGGCAACATCGAGCACCTCGAGGATTTCCCGATCGGCGAGCTTCATATCGTCATAGGTCATGAAGATCTTGATCGAGGTAAACCCCTCCGCGATCAGCGCCGGCAATTCCTGGCCAAGCACCTGCGGCGTCGGATCGGTGACGATCAGGTGGAATGCAACATCGACATGGCAATGATCTTGGGCGCGCTCGGTGTAGTCCTTGACCGCCTCGCGCAGCGTCTGACCCTTCTGCTGCAAACAGAAGGGCAGAACCGTCGTATTGCCACCGACCGCCGCCGAACGCGTGCCCGTCTCAAACGTGTCGGCCATGACGATGCCAGGGGAACCGGGCTGTTCGAGATGGACATGGCCGTCGATTCCACCTGGCATCACCAGCAGTCCGGTCGCATCGATGATCTCGTCGGCATCATCGAGATCTCCCGCCAGCACGGCAATCCTGCCATCCAGGATGCCAATATCCGCGCGGAATGTGTCGGCTGCGGTAACCACGGTGCCGCTCTTGATGATCGTGTCGAACCTCATGCCACCATTCCCTCTTCGTCCACGAAATGTCCCGGCGCGACCTCGACCAGCGGCCGCCAGTCACGCTCAGAGTTTTTCAGGCCTATCCTGTGGCCGCGCGACGCCGGAAGTGCTCCCATCTCGCCACCTTGCGCCGCGGCAATCAACGCGCGTGTATAGGCATGACGCGGCTCAGCCAGAACCGAGGCCGTCGGGCCAATTTCCACGATCCGACCGAAGCGCATGACAGCGACGCGATGAGCGATACGGGTGACGACGGCAAAATCATGCGTGATGAACAGGATGGGCAACCTCGTCTCGGCCTGAATCTGTTCAAACAGTTCGAGCACCTGCAGCCTAGTCGTCGCATCGAGCGCAGAGACGGCCTCGTCGGCGATGACAAGATCAGGCTCGACACTGAGCGCCCGGGCGATGCCCAGCCGCTGGCGCTGGCCACCCGACAGCTCATGCGGATAGCGATCGAGATAGCGCCCATCCAACCCGACCTTTGCCATCAGGTTTTCGGCCTTGCGGCGCAGCAAAACCTTGTCCCTCTCTCCGCCAAGCATCAGCGGCTCGATGACCGAACGCCAGGCACGATATCGTGGATCGAGTGACGATTGCGGGTCCTGGAAGATGAACTGGGCACGGCCCAGCGTCCGGCCTACTGACGTGTTGACATCGTCCCCCCTGAGCAGCACCCTGCCATTGTCTGGCTCGACAAGCCCCAGAATAGCGCGGGCGATGGTGGTCTTGCCGCTGCCGCTCTCGCCGACCAGCGCCACGGTCTCTCCCTCCGAAACGGTCAGGCTGACGCCGTCGACCGCGAAGAGCCGATCCTGCGTTTTGAACGATGTCATCGATCGCGTGCGCGCAAACGAGACGATCAGATCCTTGATCACCAGCGGTGGAGCGGACACGGTCGCTACGGCCAACGTCGGTGGCTTGGGCGCCGCCGGTGACGTTGCCTTGATCAATAGCCTTGTATAGTCCTGCGTCGGCCGTTCCAGTATGTCGACCCGGCTCCCCGTCTCGATCGCACGTCCTGTCTGCATCACCAGGATACGGTCGGCAATCTGACGCACGACGCCCATGTCATGGGTGATGAAGATGACGCCGCAGCCGACTTCCTGCTGTAAGTCGCGGATGAGGGCGATGATCTCGGCCTGTACCGTGGCATCGAGTGCGGTGGTCGGCTCGTCTGCAATGACCAGCGACGGCTTGCAGGCAAGGGCAGCGGCGATCACCACCCTCTGGCACATGCCGCCGGAAAGCGAACTCGGATGCAACTTTGCCCGGCCCGCGGCGTCGGGAATCCTCACCCGGTCGAGCAGCCGCAGTGTCTCCGCCCGCGCGGCACTCCAGGCAAGGCCACGATGAGTTACCAAGGCCTCCGCGATCTGGTCGCCGACCGCCATCATCGGGTTCAATGCCGCCATCGGCTCCTGGAAGATCATGCCGATACGGTTCCCCCTGAGGGCACGCAGCTCAGTTGGTGGCATGACCAACAGGTCGCGGCCCTCGAACAGCGCCTGGCCGCCTACGACCTTTGCCGGCGGGCTCGGCATCAGCCCCATGATCGATTGCGTGGCTACACTCTTGCCGGAGCCCGATTCGCCAATGATTGCGAGGATCTCGTTGTCGTTGACGTCGAAGCTGAGCCCATCGACGACCGCACGCGGGCCTGCGGCGGTCAATATTTTCGTGGTCAGTCCGCGGACGGAAAGCAGTGGCTGATCCGTGCTCATGCGGCCTGCTCCGCCGTGGTCGCCGATCCCTGACCGATCAATGCACCTGCGGCGTGTTCACCCATATGACGCGCGTAAGGACCGTGCCGGTGTTGCGGTAGCGATTGGTGAGATGGTTCTTGAAGAAGAAGGAATCGCCGGCCGCCAGCTTGTAGGTGCTGTTTTCGATGGTCAGCTCCAACTCGCCGTCGATCACATAGCCGACGGTCTCTCCCTGATGCGTGATCTGGTCGACTTTCTCCGCACCCGGCTCGATACGATGGATATTGCCCTCCAGCAGATTGCCCGCCGCAAACGGCACCAACCGCTCGTAGCTGACGCCGTCGCCGCCCCGGATCGCGTCGGTGGTCGAGATCGGCCGCTCGCCGGCCTTCTGCACCAGTCCTGGCGAGTTGATATCCGCGCCGAAGAAGGACGAAAGGTCGCGGTTCAGCGCTTCCACCAGCCGCTGCAGCATGGCAAGCGACGGCGCCACCTTGCCGTTTTCGATCTTTGAAATCATGCTTTCGGCGCAGCCAACGCGTTCGGCCAGCTCCCGGATGCGAATGCCCTCGAGGAGGCGGGCATGTTTGAGCCTCGCTCCAACCTGCAGTTCGTCCCTCTTGGCTCCGGGCTCGTCCATGTTCATTCTTTCCAACTGTGGGTAACGGTCGCACGACTTCACTCCCTGGATTATTTGCTTGAGCGACAGTAAAGTTGCAATAGCCAAAGTAAGCTTGCACGAAATGCCCGCTGAAACGCGTCATGCCGCTTGCCTCCGATCACCCGACGTCGGCCAGACATGCCGCCAGGGCCGGAAGAGTTCGAAAGCTGCGGCGGCACGCAGGACGCCGATGTCGTCCTGATGGCGCCCAATGATCTGCAATCCGACAGGTCGGCCGTCACGCGTGAACCCGGCAGGCAGGCTCACGGCCGGCTGGCCCGTCAGGTTGGCGAGAGCAGAGAAGGGCGTCCAGGCGGACGGCAACACGGGGTGCCCCCCAATCAGGGCCGGCCCATCGAGGTCGAGCGGAAAGGCCGAGACGGCCGCTGTCGGCGTCAGCAACAAGTCGTAGCGCTCCATGAAACGCCACATCACATTGGCGATCCGCTTGCGATCCATGATGGCATTGGTGAACTCGTCGCTGGTCCATTGCCTCCGGAGAAGATTGCCAAGCACTCCGCCAAAAGCGAAACCCAGGTGACCGGCCATCGTCTGAAGCCCCACGCGATCGGTATCCAGCGCCACCAGCGCCTCGAAGGTCGCCTGGGTATCGCCGACCTCCGGAAACGCTTCGTCGACGACGCAGCCGAGCTCGGTAGCGAAGACCTGCGCGGCTGCGGCTGCAATCGCCGCAACCTCCGGATCCACATGTGCAAAGCCGAGATCGGAGGAAAACGCGATCCTGAGACCAGGAGCCAAAGGCGCCGAGATGTCCATCCAGTCGATCTGTTCATTCGGCAGCGAATGCCTGTCTTTCGGCGATGGCCCGGAGAGCACTGACAATGCCAGCGCCGCGTCCGCAACCGTGCGGGTCAGCGGGCCGATATGCTCGAGCGCCTCCCAGCCCGATGCACCGGGCGCCGTCTCGTCGCGGCAACCCGGATAGACGGGCACTCTGCCCCAGCTGGGCTTGATGCCGAATATGCCATTGAGGGATGCCGGAATGCGGATCGAGCCCCGCCGTCGCTGCCGAGTGCAAGCGGCACCATACCGGTCGCTACGGCCACCGACGACCCAGCGCTCGAACCACCCGGCGTCAGCTCGGTGTTCCAGGGATTGCGGGTCGGCGGGAAGAGCGGGTTGCGACCGACAGGACCATAGCCGAATTCCGAGGTGTTGGTCTTGCCCACCATTATCGCGCCGGCCGCGCGGAGGCGTTCGACGACGATATCGTCCTCATCGGGCACATTCTCGGCGTATAGCGGCGAACCGAATGTCGTACGCACGCCTGCAGTCGAGATCAGGTCCTTGACGGCGAACGGCACGCCTGCCAGCGGCCCGACAGCTTCACCGGCCGCAATACGACGATCGACGGCTTCAGCCTCGCGGCGTGCCTGGTCGGCCGTGACGGTACAGAATGCGCAAAGCGCGTCGTCCAGCGCTGCGATCCGGGCAAGCGAGGTCTCGACCGCAGAAAGTGCCGACATCTCACCGACAGTGATCCGCCTTGCCAGCTCGACTGCCGATGGCAAGGGGTCGGTCCGCGCCGACATCGATAGGATGGCGTCATCCATGAACCTTCTCCGGATGCGATCCCCTGATGATGCCGGTGTCCTCGGCGCCCATCGGCTTGAAATCGAGAAACATGTCGGCGCCCGGAATGGCCGCAGCACCGGCTCGCGCCACGGCAAGATCCTGCATGCCCGTGCCGGAACCGGCCGCCACCGCGCCGAGCACGAAGCCATCAACGCGGATCGGGATGCCGCCGACGAGGTTGGTCCACTTGTTTTCCTGGGCCAGTGTTACCTGCAACTCGACATCGGCATGCGCGCCACCCGTCGGTTCGTTGGACAGCGCCGACGTTACGGCCTTATTGCGGGTCGAAATGACGGACAGCGCCTTCGACCCGTCCATCCGACCGAAGGCCAGCAGATTGCCGCCGGTATCGACGACAGAAATGCACATCGGCTGACCGATCTTCTCGGCTTCGGCGATTGCCGCCTGCAGCACCGCCAGCCCGCCAGCCAGTGTCAGCGTCCTGGTATCCTTGACATAAGTCATGCAAAAAACTCCTTATTGGGATCGCAGCCGCGGATCGAGCAGCAGGGCGATGAAATCGACGATGAGATGGACCAGAAGCGAGACGACGGCAGCTGCGAGGATGAAGCCGAGCGAGGCATTGATGTCTGCGTTGAGCACTGCAGAAACCGCATATTGCCCGATGCCGCCCCAGGCGAAGACCACTTCGACCAGGACGACACTGCCGACCAGCGTCCCGTAAAGTATGCCGATGACCGTCACGACCGAAGGCATCGCGTTGCGCAGGACATGGCGCGAGACCCGGGACGGGCTCAGGCCCTTGGCATCGGCGAAGCGCACAAAATCACTGTCGTTGAGGCGCGACACCGTGGTCCGCGTCATCGTCAGCACCGGCACAGAATAGATCGTCCCCAGCGTCACAACAGGCAAAACCAGCTGTCCAGCCGCAGCCCTGAACGTCTGGAAATCTCCTGACAGCAGCGCATCGACGACATAGGAGCCGGTGATCGCGGGTGGCGGAAACACCGCGAAGTCCAGCCGTCCGATCGGTGGCGGCACGATGTTGAAAATGCTGTAGAAGATGAAGATTAGCACCAGTGCCAGCCAGAAATCAGGCAACGCGCCCGCGACAACAGAGAAAATGTCGGCAAACCGCGCCGATATTCCCTCAGGCTTTCGCCCGGCAAGCAGGCCGAGCGGCAGGCCGATAGCGAGTGCCAGGATCAGCGAGAGGGTCACAAGTTCCAGCGTTGCGGGAAGGCGCTGGGCGATATCGACGAGGACCGGGTTGGTCGTCTGCCACGACGTGCCGAGATCGCCGTGCGCCAGACGTCCAAGATAGGCGAGAAACTGCGCAGGCAGCGGCTGGTCAAGCCCCATTTCGGTGCGCAGTTTGGTGACGGCCTCCTCAGTGGCCAGCGGGCCGAGCATCATTGGCGCGGGATCGCCGGGAATGAGCTTGAGCAGGAAGAAAGCAACAGCTGCGATCCCCAGCAATTGGGGAACCGCAAACAGAAGCCGGACGGCGAGATAGCGCAGGATCTGCATCAGCTTTTACCCCCGACTGGCGCATGCGTGGTAAGAAATGCCTTCCAGCGCCGGCGTGAGGGCCGCAATCGCTCGCGCGGATTGGACCATGCCTGGATCGAGGCGCCGATGCGGCCGAGCCCGAACACAGTGAGCGCCAGCGCGAGACCTGGAAAGATCGACGGCCACCATTGGCCGGTGACGATATTCTGGAAGCCCATGGCGATCATCGAACCCCATTCCGGCGTCGGGGCACGCACCCCGGCCCCGAGGAAGGACAGGCCGGCCGCCAGCAGCACGGCAACGCCGGTATTGATGGTCATCTGCGCCAGCAGGGGCGCGGCGGCATTGGGGACGATATGCCGGCCGAGCAAGTACAAATCGCCGGCGCCGGCAATATGGGCCGCTTCGACATAACCCTTGTTGCGGATATTGAGGACCTCACCGCGCATCAGCCGCAGATAGATCGGAATATTGACCACGCCGATAGCGATAACAATGGAGCTGACGCCCTGCCCCAACACCGCCACCAGAACCAGAGCCAGTGCAAAAGCGGGAAAGGCCTGCAGAACATCGGTGACGCGCAGGATCAACAGTGCAGCCATGCCCTTGAGCCCGCGCCTGGCATGCCAGAGGCCGGTGATGGCGCCCAGCGCACCGCCCACCGCCGCTGCCCAGAGTGTCGAAACCAGTGCGATGAACAGATCGACCCGCGGCGCATGCAGGACACGGGAGAAGATGTCGAGGCCGGCGGCATCGGTTCCCATCGGATGGGTCCAGCTTGGTGACAGCAGGTAGGCAGTAGCATCGGCATCGAGTGGCGAATGAAGCGGCAGCAGAGGCGCGATCAGCCCGGTCACCGCCGTGAGAATGACGATGATGTAACCAGCCGCAAAGCTCTTGCGGCTGCCGAGAAAGTTGAGAAATTCCCGAGTCACGCCCAGCGTAGGGCTAGCGGCGGGTATCGGCCCGCCACCAGCTTCCACGTTAGAGTCGACCTCACTATGGACAGCCGGTTCAGACACGCTTGTAATCCTGGAAATTCAGCCGGTTCGACGTGTAATAGACGATACCGCCGACATCTTTTCCATGCGCAAGATGAAAGCCGGGATTGGCGATCAATGCCCAGGGCGCGTCGTCGTTGATGATCTTCTGGGCCTCCTTGGTCGCCGCCATCCGCGCCTTTTCGTCCAGCGTCGATAGCGATTGCTTGATCAGCGCATCCGCCTTCTCGTTCTTGTAGTTGGAGAAGTCGAGGAACGAGCTTGAGTGGAAATAGAGATTGAGCGAGAAACCCGGATCGGGTGTGAAGGGCGCATCGAGATTGAAGATCATCGGTTCGGTGCGCTTGACGAGACTGTCGAAGAAGGTGCCGGCGGGCAGCTTCTTGAGCTCGACGGTTACGCCGATCCTCTTCAGTGCCGTCTGGTACATGATGGCGATTGGCTCTTCTATCGGATCGCCGGCATTGTAGGCGAGCGTGGTCGCGAAGCCATCGGCAAATCCTGCTTCGGCCAAAAGCGCCTTGGCCTTGCCGATGTCGAAATCGTAGCCGTAGAATTCGTTGGTCGCGCCGGGATAGAAATCCGGCATGAACGCGGTCTGCTTCTTGCCGAAACCCTGCAGGATAGTGCTAACGATCTCGTCCTTCGGCATTGCATAGTTCAGCGCTTGGCGAACCTTGGGATTGTCAAGCGGCTTGAAGGCCGTGTTGAGCTCCACCCATAGCATCTGAGATGCCTCGATCGAGGTCACCTGTGCCTTGAGGCTGGCGGTCAGGCTCTTCAACTCCGTCGGGGCCAGCGCCTGGGCGATATCAACCGCGCCGCCATTCAGCAATTGCAGCCTTGTGGCGGATGCTGGCACTTCGCGGAACACCACCGTCTCGAAAAACGGCTTTGCATCGTAGTAGTCGGGGCGCGCCGTCGCGACCATCTGCTGGCCCCGCACGATGGTTTTGAGATTGTAGGGCCCGAAGCCTGCCACGTTCGTGTCGAGGAACTTTCGCGACCAGGGATCGTCCGCGGTTGCCATTTCCTGGCATTTGACGGAGTCGAAGATCGGATTGGCGAGGTGACCGCAAACGATCATCAGGATCGGATTTGGACTGTCGAGCTTGAAAGAAACAACGTGCTCGTCCTCGACCACGACCGCGTCCTTGTTGGCCAGGCCCATGACGGACGTCATGAACGATCCGGCGCCCTTAACCTCAAACTTGCGGTCAAACGTATACTTCACATCCTTGGCAGTAAGTGGGTTGCCCCAATTGCTGACGACGCCCTTTCGCAGTACGAAGCGCACCGACTTACCGTCGGCTGCGAATTCCCAGCTTTCGGCAAGCTTGCCCTTGAGATTGTAGCCGCCCGGCAGCGACGCATTCGGCGCGAGGTCCTCACGCATCACGCCCGGCACCTTTGGATCGGGCACTTTGCCGAATTCGATCAGATAGTCGTAAAAGGCGGCGACGGTGTCGATCGTGCCGAGCGACAGCGAATTCTCCACATCGAGACTCAGGGGCGTGGCGGGCGCGGCGATAACCAGCGTCTTGGCGCGATCCTGCGCGAAAGCCGAACCGATGAAACCAGGCGCCACCGCAGTCGCACCGCCAACCACACCCGCTTTTAGCAGCGAGCGCCGGGAGATCATTGTGAGGTCCCTAAAATCCATTGCCATTGAGTGCTCCTAGATTAATGCCGAAAGACCATCAGTCAGCTTGCTTTACTGTTAATCAATTATCGTGCCAGATCGCGCCCTCCTGAACGGAGAGCAGCTAACGTAGTGCAAACACTATTATTTTATTACATTGCGACGCGAAAATCACATTCTCGGCCAATAACTTGATTTGTAGTCATGTTAAATTATTAATCATGAATTGATGTGATTTTTAATCGTATCGCCTGATTTCTGGGCAAATGCGCAGACCTTCGCAATGCGTAGCCTAGAGACGTTGGCGAATGGTCGGCGCGCGACTGGATGCTTCCCAGGGGTTCGCCTAAAGGGAGACTGTCGAGGTATCCCAGCAGGATGGAGAAAGAACTTGATGACCCGTCGAACGGTCAATTAAGTTGACCTGATGCTTGAAGGTCTTGATGAGAATCGAGCGCTTTGCGCCGCAAAATATCCGGGTACGCCGCGTAAGCAGCAATCTTGACGATCCGCCGCCAATCTTGTTCATTTGGACAATGTTTAAAGCGCAAACGCTGTGCAGATCGGGGTTTCTATCAACGATATCCAGCCAGACGTCTGGCGCCGTCTGGTCCTACCAGTGGATTGGAACCTGGAGCATCTGCATCTGGGAATTCATGACGCGTTCAACTGGAGAAACTATCATCTCTATGAGTTCCGCATAGGTGCTCTTCGCTATGGGCGCGTCGAGATCCTGACTGAGGATGCGGCCGATAAAGATTCTCGGGTCTTCGATCAGAGCGAGGTTCGCCTGCTTGACATCCAGCAAGGTGCTATTTTTTGCTGTCACTATGATTTCGGGGATGGCTGGCGCCACGACGTCGCGGTCGAAGAGTTCCTAACGATCACTGCTCCGCCCAGACACGGAAGCTGCGTCGTCGGCGAAATGGCGCGACCGCCCGGGGATGTTGGTGGCGTTTCAGGATATGAGCGGCTTGGACACCATTGCCGACCGGGAAGATCCCGAATATGCCGAAACCATTCGGTGGTGCGGCGGCTGGTTTGATCCGGAATGGTTCGCCCTGTCCATCGCGGACAACGATGTCCGCAATGCTCTTCGCTCGAACGTCAAAAAGCGCTTGTATCAACCGAAGCCGAAAGCCCTCCCGAAGAAATGAGCTGGTTAAATTCAAGGTGTGCCTTGATGGGAATCAAACCTTCGTCCGGCCGATTCCCGACCTTGATTGATATTAAACCCGTGAGTTAGCTCCGCAGCAGCAGCGCGTAACGTGTGTGCCGACGTTCACCCGAGCGCATAAGCGCGCCGATCTCTGCAAGTTGCTGAAGATCGCGGGTCGCTGTGGCCCGTGATGTGGCTGTGATCGCAATGTAGTTCTCCGCGCTTAGGCCTCCCCTAAACCCCGTTATGCCCTCTTTGAAAATGCACGCTATTACTTTTTCTTGTCGTTCGTTTAAGTGACCTCTGAAACGGTCGTAAAACGTCGTTTTCTGGATGAAGAAATCGATGCGTTCAAGCGTCGCCTGTTGGGCTGCAAGGATCGTTTCCGAAAAGAAGGGGTCCAGCTGGTGATATCGAGTGTACGCTGGTGACGCTCGGCTCGGAATAATAGGCCTTTCGATTTTTCTCGATTGTAAAGGCAAGTGAGATCAGAATCGGCTGTCCTATCTGTTGCGCCAGGGATTTCTCAGTAAGCGCGCGTCCAATGCGGCCGTGACCGTCTTCAAATGGATGTATGCTTTCGAAATAAAGATGGCCGACCGCTGCGCGCGTTAACGCCTGAAGTGGGTTTTACCGCCTGGCCACGATTGATTGAACCATACGATGAAGCTCTCCATCTCAGTAGCAACCTGACGAGATGCAGGAGCCTCGAAGTGTATTGTTGGCTTGTCCAGCCGGCCTGACACGATCTGCATGGCAGCTTCATGCTGGCGGTAAGCGCCGACAGTTTCAATGTAACGATTTCCGGCCATCAGCATCGTGTGCCAGTGGAACAGATCTTTATGGTGCAGCGGCTCGTGCCAGTTTCGATAGACATCCACCATCATCTCGGCCACCCCGCGTTCTTGGGGGCGAATCTGTCGGCCATCTGTGTTGAGCCCGAACTGTCGACGCAATGATGATTGGACACTTGCGCGGTCGAGAAACTCACCTTCGATCTCGGAGGTTTTTATCGCCTCGTCACTCAGCAGTTCAATCCGGAGCTGGCGATTGTCATCCTCATTGAAGTGCCGAACAGCACCGATGACCTCACCGGCAGACTGCAGAAATTTTTGCTCCAACGGAACAATGCTTGCAGCGCCGTACCTGAAATCAGGCCAATCGGTATTCTGCCAGTTCCATTGTATAAATTTTAGCTCACCTCTCTATAGCTCATGATTAGTCATCATCGTGAGCTATAGCAAACTTATCTATCGCTCAGCCAGGCTACCGTCGTCAATCGAATCTGAGCGGTGAATGAATACCCCGATCCCATATCCGACCTTTAGCATGCCGACCGCGATACTTAACATGGAGTTTGGTCATAACGCATGCGACCAAGCGCGTCGTCTTCTACGCGCGTTATTCAACGGATCAACAGAACCCGGCGTCAATCGAACGTTCATCTAAGCGCCGTTTACGCATCTCGGCCATCAATTGGGGAAAAGCTCCCGGCAATTTCATGGCGCATCGATAAATGACAACTCGGCATCAAAAAACTTGGTAATACCGCGCTGAGATCGTCATGTTGAAAGGGGAGAGTGGATTTTTGTAAGCCTTTCATGTCTCGGCCAAGTTGAAAGCGAGGCGGATCATGGAGACTTCAAGTCGATGCGCATCCGTTATCGGCCGTTGCGGCGGGAAAAATGCTCCGCCGCCCAGCCTCTCGCCAGCTTCCATTCCTCTTCCGGTACCGCAGAGAGGCCGGCGAGTGCAACGATGTAAGCCGCAGCACCCACCGGTATGGACACTGCAAGGCCGATAAGGTCGTCTTTCCACATGAGCACTGCCCAAGCCGCGCCCGCGCAAAGCGCAGCGGAGAGAACGACCTTGAGCAGTGGCCATACCCGAACCGGTGTGTCGAGCGCAACACGGCAATAGGACAGATATACTATGGCGGTTACGGTCGCGGTTACACCCTTGACGACGGCAGCGCCCATCGCCCCCCAGAGGGGAACCGCGACCAGAAGGGCAACCATGCTCCCAACACCTTCCCAGACGGACAGGTGCAGAACGACACCAGTGCGCTCCCTGGCGAGCATCAATCGATAGGGAACCGTTGTCAGCACCTGGGCGAAAGCGAAGGCAACAAGAACGGCGCCTAAATCGCCGGCCGGGCGGAACGCTTCGCCGAACATGAACGGCACCAGAACGGGCGCTATCGTGGCCCCCCCGAAGCATATCGGCGCGAGGAGAAGGGAGAGCCCGAAGAGACTGCGCTGGTAGGAGTTTACAAGGCCGGCAGAATCCCCCCTGTCCTGATAGGACGAGAACAGCGGAACGAGAACGGCAGCAAGTGAGAAGGTCAGTTGCACGATCATGCCGGCCATCGTCGCGCCGGCGGCATATTGTCCGATCTCGGTGATGCCGAGATAGGCACCGATGATTGCCAGTTCGACACGGGAACTCAAGAGCGCCGTCAGCCCGCCGGACACCCAGTTGTTGCGCGCATAGGTATTGATCGCTGGCGGAATGCTGTAATCTTTCGGAGCTGTTCCGGACAACAGGTAGCGTCGCAGTGTCAGAGCCTGCGGCAGGTAGCGGGCCATCTGGCCGAGGATCGCTCCCGCGGGGCCGAGGAAAACGGCTCCCGCCGCGACGGCGACGGGCTGAATGAGGCAACCGGCGACGGTTTGCGCACTGGTCTGGCGGAAGTGACCCAAACCTTGGGCGACACCGAGGGAAAGCGTCGAGTAGGCGTAACACAGGAACAGCCCCGCCGTTGCCATCCAGATCCAGGCAGCCGGCGGGCCTCCGGTTGAATGCCGCCACAAAGCGAAGCCGGCCATCAAGGTCGCCAGTAGTCCGGTGGAGAGGGCGAACCGTCTCGTGAGCGTCCGCAGCAGTGCGATGCGTTCGCTCTCGCTACCCGTTGCAGCAAAGCGGAGCAAGGCTTGTGGCAGGCCGAGGTCGGAAACGAGCGTCGCGGCCGTCATGATCCACAGCGCGTAGGCGACGACCCCTGAGCCATCCACGCCAAGGACGCGGGCAACGATAATGCTACTGCCGAACCCGGCAATCAACGATGCCAACCCGGCTGCCGTGTTCATCATCGATGCGCCAAACATGATGCATGTTCCTGACTGGTACCGAACCCAAGACCTGCCGCTAACTGTTTTGCCGTACGCCGGCGCCCGTCAATTCGAGGCGTCCGGAACACGCACACTCGGTCGGACAGATCGATGAAGGCCGCTCGTGCGCAAAGGCAGGATCATATTTAGCGACTACCGGTACAGACAGGAGTTTAATATAGCGTATGCGGTATACGCCTTTCGGTTGTTTTTCAGCGTTCGGTTAATATTTTGGTAAGCGTTGCCCGCTAAGCTTTATCTGTCTTAAATATAATTTAAGTTAGTATTTCTATGTCAATTGTCGCGATTCCATCAATCAAAAAAAGCTTTTCCAAAGAAAAAACTCTACATTTATTTTGGAAATTGATTTCAATATTGCCAGATAAATCGTATATTATTCTAAAATATTGGTCAATGTCAGGAAAAATTCCGAGAATTGATGCGCCTGAACTTTTTTCCGAAAAAATTCAGGCTCGTAAACTTTATGACCGCAATCCACTATACCCAATTATGGTCGACAAGTACGCTGCCAAGGAATTGATCCGTGAGCGCACCGGTTCGCAATATGTCATCCCGACGCAATGGGTCGGTCGCGACCTTTCCACCGTGGACTGGTCGAAGATCGAACTTCCCGTTGTCGTGAAGCCAACCCACGCATCGGGGTGCGGGGCTTTTCTTCGCAGCCCTGATGACATCAGAGCGCTGATGAATGACGACCCCAGTGCCAAATGGATGGCGCTGGAGCATCACCGTTTCAACCGCGAATGGGCCTATGGCGAGTTCGTGCCACAGATCATTATTGAAACGATGCTGGTCGATGATCACGAAGTGCCGGACGACTATCGCCTTTTTGTCTTCGATGGCAGGGTTGTCTTGATTGAGCTACGGCTTCGCCGGAACGGAATCGGGTATGAAGCTTATTTTGATATGGACTGGAAACGTCTGGATGTTTCCAGCGGCTATTTCGATCGCTTTTCCGGCGAGCTTTCGAAACCGGAAAAGCTGGGGGAAATGTGCAGTGTGGCAAAAAAGATTGCCGACGATTGCGACTTCATGCGGGTGGACCTCTACCTGGTGGAAGGGCAGATCCACGTGGGCGAATTGACGCTTTATCCAGGCGGTGGGTTCAAGGGGTGCGTGCCCGACTCACTGGACAAGCCGCTCGGCGCGCAATGGAAGCAACATCTGTCGACGGAGCGCTGATACCGTTCTTTCGGACAGCGCATTGCTAGGGTTGGGCAGCAGTGTGAATTTTCTCTTTCTTTCCACGCATGCGTTTCTACCGACGACACGCAAGACAAGCGTACACTTCGTCAGCCAGGCGCTTGCGGCCCGTGGCCACGAAGTCGAAACAATCAGTGTCGGTTTTAGCCATCTATCGTACTTCAAGAAACGGGAGATCTATCGCCAACTAGCTGCGCAGCAGCGAAACCGTTTCGTGCAGAAAGAGCCGCGCTATCGTTCGGCCTGCTACCTGCCGCTTACGCATCCCTTCAGTTCTGGAAACACGGTACTCAATGCGCTGACCGCTCCATTCTTCGAGATGTACGGCGCCCTTCTGCCACGATTCATGCGGGAGGCCATCGTGAAGGCCGATGTCATCGCTATCGAATCCGGGACGGCCATCGTGTTCTTCGACGCGATCCGCAGGGCCAACCCAGGCGCGCGGGTGGTCTACTTCGCTCGCGACCGGCTCGACACCGTAGGGGCGTCGGAATATCTGCAGCGGCTGGAACGGCGAATTGTGCCGCTGTTCGACCGGATCGTCGTTCCCTCGTCCCATATGGCCGAGGGCTTCCGGGAAGCCGGCAAGGTTGCGATTATTCCGCAAGGCATCGACAAAACAGGTTTCGACTCGTGCCAGGTCTCGCCCTATCCGGCCGGAACCCGCAACGGCGTCGCAGTTGGCAACATGCTGTTCGACAGAAACGCCGTGATGGCCATGGCGACCCATGCACCTGATGTGAATCTTCATCTTTTCGGCGAAGGGATTCCGACCGATTTTCCCTCGAATGTCCGGGTCTACGGCGAACGCGCCTTCAACGAGATCATTCCCTACATCAAGTTCGCCGATTTCGGGCTCGCTCCCTATCGCCTGATGGAGCATGAACTCTATCTCGTTGAATCGAGCCTGAAGCTTCAACAATATTCCTATTGTGAGCTCCCGATCCTCGCTCCTGACCTGATGGCGAATTCGCGCCCGAATATCGTGGGTTACGACCAGCGAAACGAAACGGATTGGACTGGCAAGCTGAACAGAGCGGCAACAATGCTCCACCTTCCCGCTTGGAGAGAGAGCATATTGTCGTGGGATGAAGTCGCCACGCGGTTCGAAACGGAAGTCAAGGGCTGAAATCGCGGCGCTAGAGGCCGATATTTCTGATGAGGTGAAAGCTCGGAAACAACGAGCAACCTGAAGTCTTGTTCGGCGCAGGATGCGGCGAGAAGTAGCGTCACAAATCAATTTTCTGTTGCACAATAATACAACCTTAAATGCGTTTTTATCATTCAAAAGCCACAATGAGTTTCCCAATATCTCTTTCGGACGTTTCTATCGGCATGCATGTCCTCAACAATAGCTGGAACACTTCGGGTGTTCCGGCGCACGCCGAAACTACGTGGCCAGTATTCATTGCGTTGGCTGCACAAGGTGGTTCAACGATTATCCGGGTGCCGACGGCACTCTCCAATGTGACTGCAAGCGGTGTTCCGGGCTGGGTTCTGGATACTTATGTAACGATCCTTCAAGCGGCTCAGCAGCACGGACTAAAGGTCATCTTCGAGCCGGGGCGAACGCCACTTGACCTGCTTCCGGCAGGAGCCAGCGTTTCGGATGAGCCTCAACTCTGGAGGCCATAGACCAACTCGCAGATCGTTTTCGACGCTTGTGCATGCGGTGGAAAACTATAACAACGGCGCGTACTCTAATGCGATAGCCGGATGGGAAGTGGGTAACGAACCGAACTTATCGTATCAATATCTTGGCGATAATACCTATTATACGGGGGCTAGCGATCCGGACACCGTCAGCAGCGCTCCCAGGTATTACGTCGTTGGCCTCGACAATGCCGAGAACTATGCACGCTATCTCGCATCTGTGTCGGAGTCGGTCGCGTCGGTCGAACAAGCCCTGGGGAAGAACATTATCCTCATCGGTGCCGGCATTGGACACAACGACTACGCTTACATGGACCGCATGTTTACGACGCTCGAAGCACTTGATGCGAATGTCGACGCTTTCTCGATACATCCTTACACGATGTACGACTACCCAAGCCCGCAGAGCGGTCGGCCGACCGATTGGGTTCCCACCCCGGATGGCACAAATGACACCGGTTGGAATTATTATCATAATTTCCAGCAATCACTCTAGAGCATTCAGTATCTGATGAACTCGTCCGGATATTCCGGTGCAGACCTTTACATTACAGAATTCGGGGTGCCGTCATATCTTGGCTTTCACAACGCCGGCGCTGCAGGTCGGATTGATCAGGCGAACTGGTATGCTGAAGCGTTCGGAGTCATTGATAGCTGGGGTAACGACAAGCTGAAGGCGATGGTCGCCACATGGTGCTCGACAACCAGTGTGGTGCCGTGAACGACACCTTCAATGCCTTCGACAACGATCCGAATACTCTTGACGGTGGGGCGACCGTTAACTCGGAGAATGCTTTTGCCCTATTTGAACGTATGACGGCGGGAGGGCCAATTGTCGAAAAGCCGGTCGTCGCGCTTATGCGGGCTGTGGCTTCCGGAGATGACTTCATCACCAGTTCATATCGAGTCATCAAACGCATTTCGACCGACGGGATTGATGTGTCGAGATGGGGGAGTAATGGCGTGGGGCTCGCCAATGGATACATTATCCTCACACATGGAGGAGATGACACCGTATTTGGTTCGGCATATGGCGACAGCCTGTTCGCAGGCGATGGTGACGACATCGTCAACGGTGGAGCAGGTCATGATCGCATTTATGGTGGTCGTGGTGCGGACATTATTTTCGGCGGTGACGGAAATGACGATCTGTACGGCAACTCCGGCGACGATCGCTTGAACGATGGAGCTGGGACAAACCGCATCGATGGCGGCACGGGACGGGATGTCGTTGAGATAACCGGTGCCAGTGCCAACTTCAACTGGAGCGGCGACGGAAGAAGTATCTTAATCACAGGTGCGATGCAGTCTACCCGCGCGATCAATGTGGAGAAAATCTATTTCACCGTGGATCAGGTTATGGTGACGCTTACCGATGCTGACGTTTCGATCGGCAATGGGGGTGTCGCCGAAACCTCTGTGCCGCCGACATATCCGGATGTGACGGTTCTCGGGACCTCGGGGGCGGACACGCTGGTCGGAACGTGGGAGAACGACGTGTTCCAGGGCGGGCTTGGCGACGACACCCTGCTCGGTGACGTCGGTAGAGACATCTACATCTACACGTCGGGCGACGGCAACGATTACATCGACGACGAGGCGGGCTTCACCGACAACACCGATGTGCTGCTGCTGACTTTCAACGGCGGCGTAAAAACCGGCCACGGTGCGGCGTAAATGTCGGCCACTTGTGGCGCACGGTTGAGACCGCCGGGAGGGCGTAGCCCGAGCGGGGGTCTCATGCGCACGTTGCGATTTTTGAAGGGTTTCAGCCTGCCTTTCGGGCACGGCTTTGGGCGAGACGGTAGCTTTCGCCATTCATCTCAAGGATGTGGACGTGGTGAGTAATGCGATCGAGCAGAGCGCCGGTGAGCCGCTCCGACCCCAGGGTTTCCGTCCATTCATCAAATGGAAGATTGCTGGTGATCAGGGTCGCACCACGCTCGTAGCGTTGCGAGATCAGCTCGAACAACAATTCCGCGCCGGTCTTTGACAGCGCAACGAAGCCCAGTTCATCAATGATAAGTAGCTTGTAGGCTGCCATCTGCTTCTGGAACCGAAGCAGACGTCGTTCGTCTCGGGCCTCCATCATCTCGCTGACCAGGGCAGCGGCCGTGGTGAAGCCGACGGACAGGCCCTTCTGGCAGGCCGCCAGGCCAAGGCCGAGCGCAACATGGGTCATGCTGCTGCTCCTGCATCAGGCGACAGAAGGCGCATGTAGGCTTTCGCCGAAGTCGTCTCGAGCGTCGTTCTCGGCAGGTACGGATAGATCGACAGGTCTAGTCGCGGCGGCCGGCGCTCGATCCTGCACAGGATCAGATGCTTGGCGGCGTCGAAGCCGATCGCGCCGAGTTGAAGGGCCTGCTTCACCGCCGCATGCAGGTCCGCAAGGTCGAAGCTCTCCAGCAGTCGCAGAACCTGCACTTATTCCCGCCGCCCATGCTTGGCCATGCGGCCTTCCATCAGCCGGCGCAGCGTGGCGAACTCGTCCGGCAGATCCCAGCCCTGCAACGGAGCTGCCTGATCCAGCGCATTGATCTTCTGCTCGATCAGCGGCAGGTAGTCGCTCTGACGCTTGCGGCATTGCTCTTCCAGAAAGGTATTAAACGCATCCCATGTCGGAAACTGCGGGATCGGCAGCATGAAGTTGCGACGGGCATAGCCCACGAGACCCTCGACATTCCCTTTGTCGTTGCCCTTCCCCGGACGGCCATAGCGATCCCGGATCAGGTAGTGGGACAGGAAGCCGCTAAACAACGTCGCCCGTTTGCGTGTGCCATCAGGCAGGATTTTTGCGACAAGGCAACGGTCGTTGTCATAGACGATCGACTGCGGCACGGCCCCGAAAAAGGCGAACGCATGGATATGGCCATCGACCCAGGCTTCCGATACCGCGGCCGGATAGGCCCGCACATAGCAGCCGTCGCTGTGCGGCAGGTCCAGAACGAAGAAGCGTGCCTTCCGCTCGACGCCACCGATCACCACCATCGCTTCACCGAAATCGGCCTGCACATGGCCCGGCGGATGAGCCAGCGGCACGAACACTTCCTGGCGACGCTGATCCCGATCGCGCATATAATCCTTGATGATCGTATAGCCGCCGGTGAACCCGCATTCGTCACGCAGGCGGTCGAACACCCGCTTGGCCGTATGGCGCTGCTTGCGCGACACCTTCAGGTCTTCATCGAAGCCAATGGTCGATCGTCGAAACGAACGCATCCAGCTTCGGCCGCCGAACCGGTGAACGCCGCTGATAGCCGGGCGGTGTCGAATAGGCCACCATCTTGGCCACACTGTCACGCGAGATGGTGAAATGCTTTGCTGCCTGTCGTCGACTCATCCCTTCCGAAACAGACAGGCGAACCTTCAGATATAGTTCCACGGTGTAGATCCCCTGTCCCTCCTGCGCTCATTGCAGAAAGGAAATAGGTGGCCGAATTTTGCACCGCCGCTCTCAGTGCGAACAGGCGATGCAAAAGAGGCTGCTGTGTCTTCCGAAGAAGCGAGCGTTCTTGACGCAGCGGGCTACCGATAACTTGCTGGCTGGCTGCCGAAAAGATCCGTGGGAAGGCAAAGGTCACGACGTTGACCTCAAAGGTGGGCACGATTGTCATCGATGAGGGCGATACTCTTCTGCCGTTCAAGATCTATGCCCGTGATCGCGTGACGCTCATGATCGAGAAGGGCTTCCTCACCCGCATCAATGGCCGCGTCACGGCAAAATATATAAAGAGCTTCAATGATCCCGACACCTACGCTATGACGCATGTGGACCGGGGGGCATCGTCAACTTAACGGAATCTGGAATTTGATGTGCGAATGACGGGCCATGACAGACCGTGATCCGCTCTATTGCCGACATCGCTTTCCCGCAGAAGTCATTGCCCAGGCCGTGTGGCTTTATTTCCGTTTCCCTCTGAGCCTGCACATGGTCAAGGACCTGCTGGCTGCCCGCGGGATCATCGTCTCGCATCAGACCATCCGGCTGTGGGCGGAGAAATTCGGGCGAACTTTCGCCAACGAGATCCGTCGTCGATCATCCGGTCGGCTTGGGGACAAGTGGCATCTCGATGAAGCCGTTGTTTCAATCTGCGGCAAGAAGCATTGGCTGTGGTGCCCAGTTGACCAAGACGGTTTCGTGTTGGACGTTCTCGTGCAAAGCCGCCGAAATGCAAAGTCCGCCAAGCGACTGATACGCAAGCTCTTGAACGGCCAGATACGGCCACCCCGAGTGATCATCACAGACAAGCTGCGATCCTACTGCGCAGCAAAGCGAGAGATCATGCCAGGTGTCGAGCATCGCTCCCACAAGGGATTGAATAATAGGGCGGAGAATTCTCACCAGCCGGTCCGGCGGCGAGAGCGGATCATGAAGCGCGTCAAATTACGGCGACATCTACAATGCTTCGCCTCCATCCACGATCCGATCGCCAACCTGTTTTACATCCCGCGCCCATGACATCACCTCCGGCCGTCATCGCGAACTGCGCGCGGAGGCGATGAGCCTGTGGGCGAAAATTGCCCGAGCATGAGAGATATCTGCGGATAGCGTCTCTCGACGGCCCTTCGTCCGTTAAGTTGACGATGCCCGACCGACCGGTCGAAGCGCTGCAGTCCTGGATGGCGGCAGCGAAGATCGACAAGGGCAGCGTCTTCAGAAGGATCGGGCGTTGGGGCACGATTTCTGAGCGGGCGCTTGACCCGCAGTCGATCAACGCGATCCTGAAGCAGCGGGCGGAGATGGCCGTGCTGGAGCCGGCGGAGTTCTCGGCGCATGGGCTGCGGTCAGGATATCTGACGGAGGCCGCCGATCGGGGGATCCCCCTGCCTGAAGCGATGGAGCAGTCGCGGCATCGATCGGTGCAGCAGGCGTCGAGCTACTACAACAGTGCGACCCGGCGCAGTGGGCGGACGGCGCGGCTGCTTTGAGATTAAAGCCGCCCAATGCCGCGCGACAACCATGCTTCCGTCTTGGCCGCCTTTTTGCACAGCCCTGCTCACCGTAGATTGGCTGCGGATCTTGGGGCGATTCAGCTCGGGCTGCCATCTCCAGCATCGTGCAAAGGCTGCATCATTTGACCAACCTCGTGTCAACGGGGTAACTTAAACGCGTCCGGAAAACCTAAATCGCTCATGAGAGCGTGCGATTTCGCACTGATCTTGTTCTGCGCCCTATTGTGTCAGAAAAACCGAAACCCCCCAATTTTCAACGATCGGAAAACGGCGCGTTTGCGGTATTCAGACGCCGGGCGCAAGCCTCGTCTGCCGTCATTGGGGTCCGGTTTCATGAAGATACTGTGGGTTGCACGTCTGTGTGTTGCGATGTCATTTCTTTGGGCAGCCGCCTGCAATCCCGCAATGGCGGCAGACGCAACATTCAAGGTCGGACAGTGGTCCATCCATCTCGTGCATGGCAACTTGCACGGCATGTCAACCGGCTCGTTTACACCAACGGGCTCAATACCCGGAATGGATGTGTATTTTAATAATTACAATGGTTGGCTAGACCTCTACACTCGGGGGACGCCAACAACACCGGGGACTTACACGCTGAGCGGGAGCGGGACGGTCTGGGTCCAGCAAACCTATTGCCCCGGCGATCCCGGATACAATGAGGACGATTATTATAACTCGGCCTGGACCAATGCCCAAGGTTGCTACACGACGACGACACCGACAAGCGAGAGTCTTTCGATGACAGTCGAGGTCGTCCGGCCAGATATTACGCTGAGCACACTTTCGCAGACATCTGTGAGCGAGGGCGCTTCTTACAGCCAAACGATTACCGCCACGGGCGGGACCGGCCCTTACACTTACGAAGTTACTGTCGGCGCTCTTCCGGCTGGCATGACGCTGGCCACCAACGGTAACCTGTCCGGTACACCCACGACGGAAGGGACTTATAACTTCACGGTCAAGGCGACCGATTCCTACAACAGTCCGGGCAGCGCCAGCTACACCGTGTCCGTTCTGGACGGGACACCCGCCCCCTCCTCATCGAGTGCGACCGTAGCGGCCAACTCAAGCGCCAACGTCATCACTCCAAACGTCACCAGCGCAACGAACTACACCGTTGCCATCGCCTCCGCCCCGGCACACGGCACCGCCTCGGCCAGCGGCACGGCCATCACCTATACGCCAACCGCCGGCTATTCCGGTTCGGACAGCTTCACCTATACGGCCACCAACGCATCCGGCACCTCCGCCGCCGCAACCGTCTCGATCACCGTTTCAGCCCCGACACTCGCCTTCTCGCCAGCCGCTGGCGCCTTGAGCGGTGGCACGGTCGCAACCGCCTATAGCCAGACCGTCACCGCCGCAAACGGCACCGCGCCCTACAGCTATGCCGTCACCAGCGGTGCCCTGCCTGCCGGGCTGAGGCTCAACACCGCAAACGGTGCAATCTCCGGAACGCCGACCACCGCAGGCAGCGCCAGCTTCTCGATCACCGCAACTGATGCAAACGGCGCGACCGGCGTGGCAAGCTATTCCATCGGCACCGTTATTAACGCGCCCGTCGCCGGGGCAGTCTCCGCCACCGTTGCCGCCAACTCCTCGGCCAATCCGGTGACACTCAACCTCTCGGGTGGGGCGGCAGCCTCCGTTGCCATCGCCTCCGCCCCGGCGCACGGCACCGCCTCGGCC
>Ga0209800_10000916_pt1 | contig 36934 bp, 35 predicted proteins | sample Higcelweek8metaG_FD_187174 | JGI IMG/M metagenome (GOLD analysis project Ga0209800, IMG submission 187174) | Freshwater pond sediment microbial communities from the University of Edinburgh, under environmental carbon perturbations - High... | ecosystem: Environmental > Aquatic > Freshwater >...
CATTGCGACTTTTTACAATAACATAAGAAAGCATTCTTTTCTTGACTATCTTAGCCCTGAAAGTTTTGAATTGAAATGGTTCAGGAAAAACGCTTAGCTCTGTGTCCGCAAAACCGGGGGAAGATCAAGGAACAAAAAAACTACCAAGAGATATTTCAACGACTTAAGCAACATCATGTTATTAGATTTAGTCTTTTTTTTATTACTACTGCGTTTAGCTGTTTTTTTCTTATTGAAATTAAATTTCTTAAAAATATCACAAATATGTTTTCTCTTCCATACGAAAATAAAACCCGTTAGTATTAACGTTATAATAACAATGAAAATCACAATTGCATGATTAGATTTTTCTCTATCTAAGTATGCACTAAAAACATACCCATATACTATATCATTTATAGATGCAGTGTACTTTATAAGGCAATAATGACCACTAACACCCTCGATCACATATTCTTTTGCATCTTCTTCGATGATACAAACCAATGAATCATTATATAACTTTCCCACAATAGTTGCGCTTGGATCTGGAGAGTTTCTTACAACCAAAAAACTAGAAACGTTAACCTTTCCGATAGACGAATTACCGCACATAAGAAAAATCGAAACTAAAAACACCCAAACTCTTTTCATTTCTTTCTCCTCATAATTTGTATTATAACAATATTGATCTGCTAATCCGTTAATAATAATAGAATTCGTTTCTCTTTATATTTATTATATTGAATGAAATACAGCCAGTGATGGGCAAATAAATTCAACATGAAATTTTTATTTCAGAGAAATATTCAAAGAGAATATTACCTTTGTACACTAAAACGATGGATCAATATTCTTAATCTTGTCCCCTACTTTCAATTTAATAACCACCGACTCATGTTCTTTATTATAGTTACTTTCAAACCCTGTGTAATATATTTTGAAATTATTTTCAAATGACTGCTTATTCCCTATTGGCAAATTGTAAAATACTCTATATTCACCTTGAGGCAGGTTGAGTTTGTAATAGCATCTATATTTAGAATCACCGTTTTTATACTTTGCATAAAAATCCTTACTAACATATAGAATTTTTTTATTTATTTCTTCTGCTCCTATTATCATATTTATAGGAATTCCTTCCGATGGATATTGAACCAATCCCTGCATTACCCCATATTTGTCATATATATTATCTTCTAAGAGAATTATGTTTTTATACTCTTTACTATATTCGATTGGATATATATTTATGTTATCTACATATCCTATAACATTATTATATTCGATAGTTACCCAGTAAATTATAGATTTTTTAAATTCCGGCAAATCTAAATCCATAAACATGTCATTTTCATTTTCAGACTGAATAAATTTGACTTTGACATCTTTAGGTATTGTGGCTAAAATCTTTGAATTGGTATTATTTTCACTATATAGTATTACGTTATCCGCAGTAGTAATACAGAAAATATCTTTAGATTTTGCGCTGATCTCTTCTTTCTCCTGACTACAATTTAATGAAAGAATAACAATTAATATTATTAGTACTTTTTTCATGCAATACTCCTATAAATTTTAACCTGACGTTCCTTAAGTTAACGACGTTGCGCAACCTATCCAAAGCCAATATTATACCACCCTCAGTACAGCGTTTAGCTAATATCCGGGGCAACTTATTATACACACAGTATTTTATTTTCATTTTTTTATATTTTATATAATATTTATTAATTTTATCTAAAGGTTTGAAATTCTGTCATAATTATCAAATAATCTTCTGCGAAATTTCCCATCAAAACCATATAACAACCAAATACATCGTCTTTTTTTACTTCATTCTTAAAATATCCAAGCGGTACATCTTGAATTGGAATCAAATATTTTACATTATTTTCTTCAATTTCAATTTCATTATTATAATCCTTGGCATAATTGGTTGATGTTAATCGATCCCAAGCGATTATATTTTCTTTTTTTAAACTACGTATTTTTAGAATTTTGCCAGTAAATTTGACTTTTGTCTTGAATTTTACAATATCATTAGGCATTAAAGGAACTACAGAATTTGATATTTTTAATTTATCTTTGTGCATTTTTTTGAAATTTTTATTATATTCGTTTATCACATTAGCTATAGTTCTTTCTGAATACGAATTATAATCAAACCCTAATAATGAAACACTTACCATAAAAACAATTATCATTGTTACTTTTTTCATTCTCAAACCTCTATCAATTTCATTTTTAAATTTTCTAAAATAATTTAAATAAATGCATTTAACGTTCTACACGTAGGATAACGTTGACCGTATGCCAATATGTAACGAAGCCCGATCACCGCGTGTAACGAAGTGAGCACGAAACTGGTCATTCAACTAACAAAAGTTTCCTTCCCGCTTCTTTTGTTTTCATCAAAAAGTTACAAAAGCTTCAATTTTACCAATTAACGTCCTAAATTTTGCAGCTTACCGACCACAACAATTTAAAAATATATCATTTTAATATGTCAAATCCAAAATAAACCACATGCCACAGCAGAAATTACGCGTTTACTGAGCGCAGCGAACAAAACGCGGAATGAAATTATAAGATGAATGAGACTATGATAATCTAAGGTGCGCAAAGCACATTTATTTAAGATTATTGAGAGAAAAAGAATTTAAGGGGACTGGGGATATCCCCAGCGGCTTTTCTTTGCGGCTCTTTCTTTTTGCCGAAAAAAAGAAAGAGCCAAACCGGATTAAAAAGGTGTGAAACACCTTTTGAGTATGCCCGGCTCCCGGGCATCCCTTTGATATTCTCGCATGATCCATGCAATCAGTTTCCGCATAAGGCGAAGCCTCCGTGCGAATTTACTTTTAAAATCATGATTCTATTGCTCTTTCTCCGCTGTCCTCCTGACAGCTCCGAATGCAACTTTAAACTAACTTCACACCTCAAACTCTGAGGTAACGCTTGCGGTCTCCCGCTAAGAGCTAAAGCTCTTCCCGCGGGCTACGTTTCTACATCCTGTAGAATTTGCTATTGATAGCAGGAATTTATTGCTGTTTCTCAGCTGTCCTCCTGACAGCTCCGAATGCAACTTTAAACTAACTTCACACCTCAAACTATGCGGTAACGCTTGCGGTCTCCCGCTAAGAGCTAAAGCTCTTCCCGCGGGCTACGTTTCTACATCCTGTAGAATTTGCTATTGATAGCAGGAATTTATTGCTGTTTCTCAGCTGTCCTCCTGACAGCTCCGAATGCAACTTTAAACTAACTTCACACCTCAAACTATGCGGTAACGCTTGCGGTCTCCCGCTAAGAGCTAAAGCTCTTCCCGCGGGCTACGTTTCTACATCCTGTAGAAACTGATTGACAATATCCCCCTATAATTTGTCTTTATCCCATATACTTCATAATTTCCGGAGGAACCATGCCTCAAATTGGAATAATTCTCGGCAGTGATTCAGATCTCCCTAAAATCAGACAATGTCCCGAAATTCTCGACAAATTCGGCGTCAGCTTTGAGATTATATTCTCTTCAGCTCACCGTACGCCCGAACAAACCAAAGAATGGGTTGAAAGCGCGCGTTCACGCGGCATCAAAGTTATCATAGCCGCAGCCGGCGGTGCCGCACATCTCCCGGGCGTTTGCGCGGCTCACACCACCCTTCCGATCGTCGGAATTCCGATTGAATCTCCGGTGTCGGGCGGACTCGATTCCATACTTTCTATCATACAAATGCCGTCAGGTATTCCGGTCGCAGCAATGCCGGCAGGTAAAGCAGGCGGCGCGAATTCAGCTCTTTTTGCATTATCAATTCTTTCTGTTTCAGACACGGCAATTGCCGAAAAGCTAGCATCATACCGCGAAGATATGAAATCTGAAATAAAAAAGAAAAATGACCTTTTAAAAGAAAAAGGCTATAAAGAATATATTGATTCACTTGGAGTTAAAAAATGAATCCTCATGATGAAAAAGTGCTGATACTTGATTTCGGCTCGCAGTACACTCAGCTTATAGCGCGCAAAGTTCGCGAACAGAAAGTTTACGCCGAAATAGTCCCGTTTAATTATCCGATTGAAAAAATCAAAAACGAAAAACCAAGTGCGATCATTCTTTCGGGCGGACCTTCATCAACCTATGACAAAGGTGCGCCTTTCGTTTCAAGCGAAATCTTCAATCTAAATGTTCCTGTACTCGGCATATGTTACGGGCTTTATATGATAGTAAACGGATTTGCCGGAAAAAGCTCTTCATCAAACAAGAAAGAATACGGCAGAGCCGAAATCGTTATAAAAAAAGAGTCCCTTCTTTTCAAGGGCCTTGCCGAGCGCGAAACAGTATGGATGAGCCACGGCGATAAAGTTACTGAAATCCCGTCGGGATTTGAAATAGTTGCAGAATCCGAAAACACTCCGGTAGCCGCAATACAAAACACTGCCAAGAATATCTACGGCATTCAGTTTCATCCCGAGGTGTTTCACAGCGTTCACGGAAAAGAAGTCATTGCAAATTTCCTTTTCGAGATATGCAAACTGAAAGGCCTCTGGACGATGAAGTCTTTCGTCGATTCATCAATCGAGCAGATACGAAAAGAAGTCGGAAACGGCACGGTTCTTCTCGGACTTTCAGGCGGAGTTGACTCAACTGTTACGGCAGTACTTTTACAAAAAGCTATCGGAGAAAAGCTCTACTGTGTATTCGTCGATAACGGAGTTCTCAGAAAAAACGAAGCTGAAAATGTAATCAAGAGATATAAGGAAGGACTTAATCTCAATCTCATCGCGGTTGATGCAGTTGACCTTTTCCTCAAAAAACTAAAGGGAGTAACTGATCCCGAAAAGAAAAGAAGAATTATCGGCAAAGAATTTATAAAGGTTTTCATGAAAGAAGCTAAGAAGATCGGACGCTTCGATTTTCTTGCACAGGGAACTCTTTATCCGGATGTAATCGAATCGGTTTCAACGAAAGGGCCTTCAGACACAATCAAAAGCCACCACAACCGCGTTCCTGAAGTCCTTAAGCTGATTGAGTCAGGTAAGGTAGTCGAACCTCTCAAGGAGCTATTCAAAGACGAAGTGCGCGCTCTGGGCTATGAACTCGGCATTCCGCGCGAACTCGTAGCGCGCCATCCTTTTCCGGGTCCGGGTCTTGCAATACGAATTATCGGCGAAATTACCAAAGAGCGCCTCGATATTCTCCGCGAAGCGGATGATATCATTGTCAGTGAAATTAAAAACGCCGGTTATTATGATAAACTCTGGCAGGCATTCGCTATATTTCTTCCGGTAAAATCTGTCGGAGTCATGGGTGATAACAGAACTTATGAAAACGTTATCGCAATCCGTGCAGTAGAATCAACAGACGCGATGACAGCGGACTGGGCAGATCTTCCGCATGAACTTGTTAAGAAAATATCGAGCCGTATAATCAATGAAGTACGCGGGATCAACCGTGTAGTCTATGACGTCTCTTCAAAACCGCCTTCAACCATCGAATGGGAATAAAATAAAGAGGGGTTCGCCCCTCTTTATTTTTTGTTTTCAATATGCATTATCTCTTTCATTCTTTTTTTAATTTTACGCTGAATATTCTTCTGATTAATCTCGCATGAAGGCTTTATTTTTCCGAATGTCTTTCCGGTTTCAACATCAACAGACTCAGACTTTCTAACAGCAAGCACCTGCGAAGGATATATACTTCTATGACCTGTCATTAGAAAACTGACTAGACATGACACGCAGGCATAGGGCGCGATCTCCGGACCGAAAAGTTCAATTGCCATTACACTTGAGGCGATAGGAGCGTTGGTCACACCTGCAAGAAGACTCACCAGAGCAATGGATGCAAAAGTCTGCGGATTAATTCCGAATAAAGAAGCAGTTGCAGAGCCGAGAGTTGATCCGACATAAAGTATCGGTGTGATTATTCCGCCGACGCCTCCGAAAGCAAGCGTAACCGCAGTCGAAATAGTCTTTAATATCGGTGCATAAAAAGGCGCTTCACATCCGCGCAGTGAATTCTCGACAGTGTTCATTCCGAGACTTAAATACTCAGGAGAAATAAGAAATCCGATGAGGCATAGTATTAACCCGCCGAAAAAAGCTCTGATAATAATATTTCCGGAAAACTTTAAAGCAAAATGATTGATGTATTTATTTATTTCAATAAACGCAAATGAGCATATTCCGAAAAATACACCTGCAAGTATAATTTTCAAAAAGAAAAGGTTGGAAAACTGCGGCACAAAATTCAAAGGCTCAATGAAATATTTTGCTCCAAGCGCTGAAGAAACCTGGTAAGATGTAACACCGGCGACAAGAGACGGAAGAAAAACATCATAGAGTATGCTTCCGACAAATAATACTTCGACTCCAAAAATCGCACCCGAAACCGGAACACCGAACACCCCCGCGAATCCCGCGCTTACACCGCATATCATAAGTTTTTTACGGTCAACTGCATTGAACTTGAATACTGATGAAAACAATGAACCGAAACCCGCACCGATGTCCGCGCATGGAGCTTCCTTCCCGGCCGAACCGCCTGAAGCTATTGAGACTATAGACAGAAAAAATGCCTTAATTATCGAAACCAGTGAAATCAATCTTCCGCCGTGAATTACGCTTATGACTTTATCTGTAGTATAATCAAGTGAAGAAGGGAAAACTTTGAGTGAAAGAAATGCCACACATGGTAAAATTATTGGAAGAATCATATAATAATAAGGAAAGCCCGCTTGAAAACCTATTGAAAAATCAAGAAGCCTGACAAATAATGTTGATACAATGCCTGTAAATATTCCGACAACCGCAGCAAGAAAAACCCATTTGACTACACTTGCAAAAATAACTGTTTCTTCTGTAATCTTTTTCTTCATTGCTAATTTCCATCAATATATCCGGTGTCAGGAAACAACCGTTTTATGGAATTATAGACAGAAAGAAAACTCAGTCAACAGGAATACTGAAAAACTGTTCATTTTTCAACATCTCGATTATTTTTAAAATAAATTCACATACATCAATCCGATGACTTCACCGTAATCTCAACACGACGGTTTTTCTGACGGTTCACATCATTATCATTTGAAGCAGCCGAATTTGAAAAACCAAAACCTCTAGTTGATATCCGGTTATTTTTCACTCCCCTGCCGAAAAGATACTCTGCAACCGCTTCCGCTCTTTTCTTTGAAAGCTTCATATTAAAATCCTGACTGCCGACATTGTCAGTATGGCCTGATATTTCAATTTTAACACCCGGATTATTTTTCAAGAAATCATTGAGTCGTTCAAGTGCTGGTATTGACTCAGGACGGATTGCCGAACTTCCGGAATCAAAATAAATATTATCGGCTGTAAAAGTATAACCGGTTTTGACTTTTCCTTTATCAAGATACACTGTCTTAGTCAGGGTATCGTTTTCGCCGCTTGTTTCAAATGTTTCATTATAGTATGCATATCCTTCTGCTGTAATTTCTGCGGAATATAAAGTTCTTTTTCGTACAGTAAACGGTGAACGTCCGCGAATATCAGCGGCACTTTTTAGAGCGATACCTGATGTTCTGTCACCGATTCGGACAAGCTTCACGGTTGCACGTACTGGCGACTTTGTCACGGAATCAAGCGTGACAATATCAAGAAACATCACCAATGCGCCTCCGGCTATATTGTCAGAAAGATTACAGATAACTGAACTATCATTTTTACGGAATGAATGAAACGCTCTTCCGGAAGTGGCGTGAACATATAATGGAAAAAACTCATTTCTGAATGTATTAAGCTGTTTTAAATTTTCGATATTTTCAATTTTAAATTTTCCTTTGAGTGATGAAAGCGATCCTGAATATACATCATATCCGCCGCTTCCGCCTCTTCCATTAGTCGCAAAATAAACGGTTTCGCCGTCAGGATGCAGATAAACAGAACACTCGTCCATAGCAGTATTTATATCAGATAATGAAACAGGATTATCCCATATTCCTTTTTCATTTCTGCTGGCAACAAACACATCCAGACCATTAGAAGCGTTTCTGTTTGATACAAAGAGAACATGCTCACCGTCTCCCAGCATGTTCGCGAATCCATTGATAGATCCTTCATTTGCAAACTGCGGCTGTGACCAGTCACTCCATTTTTCCGTCTCTATATCAAAACGCCTATGATAAACTACGATAGACTTTTCGCTTTTACCGCATGTCGTAAAAATATCCCTTCCGTCAGGTGATACGCTAACAGAAAGAAGTTTCATCCCTGCAGGAAACTCAAACTGCGGCTCCTTCATTGATTCAATTATTTTATCTTCGCCAACAGAATACAGAAATGTTTTATCAGAAAACGTTCTGACTCCGACAAGAATTCCGCTTCTGCCTATAATTCCGGCGGCATAGGCATCCTTTCCCCACTTGGTCATTTCTGCACCATAAGGAATCCCTTTGGTGGAAATCCCTTTTTCGAAAAGTTCTATTTTCGTTTCAATGGATTTGCGTTCAGCCGGAGAAATCGATTTTTCTGAAAGAATTTTGCGCGCGGAATCAATTGCACCGCTGTAATTTCCATAACTTGCAAGCGACAATGATTTTAAATATTCGATACCGGGATCATTGTAATTCTTCAAATATTCATCAGCATAGCGTGCGGACTCTTCAAACTTTTCGCACACAAAAAGCATTTTGACAATACGTTCAAGAGCGTTTTTATCTTTTGCATTTAAAGACAATTTCTTTTTTAATATTGAAATATCATTCTCATATAATTCAGAAGAATGCCCGTTCGTTTCATAAACACCTGCATTACTATTATTAACTATAAACAGAAACAGTAAAAGTATAAAATAACGTTTCATAGGGGCTTCTCCAAAGAACACCAGATAAAAAAAGGAATGTCGAATCTTTTTTCAGTACTCGAAGTGTTCTCTTTCTGGGCAAAGGCATTGTTGCGGAAAAACAAAATATTCCAGCATTCCAATGAAATGCGTGTATCATTTTCTGTTTTGTACGTTCCCCTGATATCAAGCCTTTTATTAAGCGCAAAATTTGCCGAATTCCGTTTTCCATAATCCGTCGTATAAGTTGAACCGTCGTAAAGAAATCTTGATACGGGCGTGTAAGGAAGAGAACTTGTCATATGCCATATAGCCGACGCGCTGAAACGGTTCCATGTTCTTGAAAGTACAAGTCTTAAGAGATGCGCCTGCTCATAATCCGAACGGTAAGAACTTTCATCTGAACTGTTGCGGTTCGTCCGCGAGAAAGCATAACTCAGCCATCCGTCAAAACCTTTGAACGATCCCCTTCCCGAAAGTTCAATGCCGAAATTACTTCCATCATCTTCTTCCGAATACGGATGAAGCTGCATCAGTTTTTTTATCGAATCATCATCAACATCAAAAATAGTGCCCGGATTCAAGTTTTTAAAACGGCTGTAATATATTTCTGCATTAATGAAAATATCCTGTTTCGGAATCAAATTCATTCCGGCTGAAAAGTTTTTTGCCTCAGCAAGTTTAAAATCGGGATCAATATTTCCGAGATAATAATAAACGTCTGGATGAGCATAAGAAGTTCCATGCTTAAAATACACACTGCTCTTTTCATTGATCTGATAACCCGCATTTAAGCTGTAAGAAAAAGCCGTTTCATCGACAGGAGTATATTTCTCAAATCTGACTCCTGCGTCGTAAAAGAATCTGTTTAGTTTGCCGTCTACACCTGCGAATCCTGCAATCGAATTTCCCTCAACCGGAAACGAAAGACTTAGATTACTGCTTAGTCCTTTGTAGAAATCTGTTCCGGCTATGTCTTCAAATGAGGTGTTTCCGGAACAGCCTCCAGTATATCTAACAGCCTCGTATCCGGCGCGGATATTCAGATTATTTAGAGATAGAACCGCCATCTGGAAAATACGGTACTGGTCGGGATTAAATTCTATCTCAGCGCCTGATTCGGCATCATATTCTTTTTTATTCTTGAGAGACTGAGTCATGTTCTGATTCGAAAGTACTGTTTTGAACATAAGATCATCCAGAGCGCGGAACTCCCATGTTATACCGTTCGCGAAATATCCCGATCGTGTAGACAGGTCGTTGAACGAAATTTTATCCTGCGATCCTGTTACAAGCATAGTTATCCGGTGTGAATCATTCAAAACATATGAAGCTTTGATAAAATAATCCGCGAGATAAAAATGCGCCTTATTTATATCAAAAAGCAGATCGAGTGTCGTTCTTCTGCCGACGGCAATCATGCTGAAACGGTCATTCGGAACTACTGTAACAGCAAATGTCGGCATGAGAGGAAGAAACGGTTCAAGAATCATTTTTCCGTGAATACCCTCTTTCTGTGCTTCAGCACTTTTTATCATGACTGTATTCCCAAGATTATCACTTGTCCATAGCGGAGAGTTTCCTTTTATTACCTGAACGGAATCTATCGCCTCTTCATTTATGGATGAAAAAAGAGGAATGAATCCTGCGGCATAATGGAAAGGATAATCCACAGGAATATCGTCTATATAATACTTATTAAAAAGAGGATTGGTTCCTCTTATAATCGGAACAGTAGCAAGAGAAAAACTGCCGCCTACACCGGGAAGCGACTGAAGAAGATGAAGTGAATCGCCGGCACCGCGCATGGGATATTTTTTTATATCATCCTGAGTAATGCCGCACTCTCCTTTCGAATTCAGATAATCTCCGTAAACTTTAGCTCGGTTTCCAGCGTCATATGCTTTAGGATATAGACTTTTTACTATACGAAAAGATCTCTTCACGCGTATATCAATGGTAACGTTTCCGTAATCCTGATGAGCAAATGTCAACGCATAAAATCCTTTGTCGATTCCGCTGAAACTGAATTCTCCGCGCGAATCGGTTACAGTCACCATATCAAGTTCAAATAAACCCACAGTCACACCTGCTGCCGGTTTACCGGTAAGAGCGTCGTAAACCGCACCTGATACAGTTTCAGACGCATCAAGCGCGCCGGCACAAACAATAAATAAAACTGACAGAATTATTCTTTTCACGGTTTCTCTCTGAATATAAATCTTACATTAAATACAGAGCCGCACTTTTCGCCCTTATGAACAAGCGGTTCTATTTTTATACTCTTAACCATCGTCTCAACATAATCATCAAGACCAAGACCCGCACGTTTTACAAAACGGTATTTCAGAACTTCACCCCGCTCATTTGACGTAAACTGAACGATTGCTAGACCTTCAGCCGGAGCTGCTGCATGAATTCCTCCGATATTTGGAAATGTTACTTTAACCACTAACGGATCGTCTATTTCTGTATTCACAAGATAATGTATATGTTTTGCTTCAGTGGATAGACCACGGTTTGTGTATTCGTAATTCAGCGTTTCCGTGTCTCCAAACCTGTCATCGGTGATCTGATTTGAAATATTTTTATTCGATGCGCAGGAAAGAAGAAATAATATCATAGGAGATATCAAAATCAATCGGTTATTCGGAAGTTTCAAATATTTTAAACCATTTGAAAACCCAATTAATAATAAATAATATTTATTTAATCTTTTCATTATAGCTCTCACTCGGAATGGTATAGCGCACCTCAAATCCGATACAACCGGATAAAGATCCGGTTGAAAATTTACGCGATGATCCCAGATATTCTGCATCGTAGGCAATGCGGTTCATTTCAGCAGATAATTTTATAAGCAGTGTAATATTATAAGGTTCATACTGCACGCCAGCTCCTATACCTGCTCCAGAAGTTACCGAGTATCTTTTTGAAACTCCGGCATAATTGTTGCCGGAGGATAAATCATCGAACCTGTATGTTCCAAGATATAAATCAAGCGCGAGAACAAATTCATAATTGGAAGAAAGACCAAAACTATAAAAGCCGGAATATCCAGCAAGCCAACCGTAGGCTGTTACTCCGGTTCCGCCGAATGAATTATAGCTGTAACGCTTCAATCCCAGAAAAAGCCAGGTGTAAGAGGTATCACCGGGAATACTGAAGCGGTATCCGCCCCGAAGCGTTAGAGATGAATCTGTTGCGCTTTTTAATCCGTCATCGGAATTGAAATCCGATACCTGCTTGCTTATTTTGGTTCGATTATAAGAAAGGTCACCCTGAAGAAAATCATAATAATATCCACCTGATAAATACAGCCTTGAAGCAGAAGTTAATCCTGATCCTGATTCCGGTTTTGTTGAATCCGTACCGTTTCCTTCCGGTCCCGGCGTATAAAGATAACCCAATCCGGATGGAGAATAGGATAAAGAAGCAGTCGGTCCGCGGTCAATCGCGAAAAGAGGTGCTGATAGAAGTATCAATGCCGTCAGAAATATACGAAACGAATTCATCAAATCCATTAACACCAAATCTCCCCGGGGAATATGCAGGCACATTCCTGATGCAATATTGGAACGGAAACTATGATTCAATAAACATTTATAGGATTGTATCAAACTGTGAAATAATCAAACCATTTTTTAAAGTCTTTAAAAAAAGTCAGAGAATCTCATTGTCCTGTCTCAAATTAAAACCCGCGGAATTACACAATACAAACAATCATGAAGACAATATTACTCAACATGAATTTTGAAAAAACTTATTCTTTTCTCGAGCTCTTCGGATATTGCCGTTATTTCGGATGCGTTTTCAGCCGCACTTCCAGCTTCTTTCTCAATTAACTCTGAATGGGAACTTATTCTCGATATGGCATCAGCAGTGCTTTCAATTGTCTTTTTCTGAATTTCAATTATCGAATTTATTTCGGATGCTTTTTCAGTAACACTAACAGCGGCAGTATTTACATCCGCGCTGACGGTAACCTGGTTTAAAACAAAATCCGAAACAGCAACGATGAGCTCATTCGCCTCTTTAATATTTTTTGCTATGTCGCCGATAGCACTGAGAGCTTCGGCAGATTTAAGTTTTCCTGTTTTTGATTTTTCGGCATTAAGTTCTATTATTCCGCTTATCAGATCTACGCTTTTATCAGTTTGATCAGCAAGAGCTGAAACTTCCTGAGCAACAACTGCAAAACCCTTTCCGGCATCACCAGCACGCGCCGCTTCTATAGTTGCGTTAATCGACAACATATTTATCTGCTCTGAAATTGTACTGATTATTGAAAGAATATTTATCATCTGAGCAGATGACTGATCCATTTCATCCATAAAAAGATTCATCGAAGAAATATTTTCACTGCAAAGATCGGCTTCTTCCGAAATCATACCGCTCTTTTTTAATATATCAACTGTCATATCTTCTGTCTGCCGTATTCCGGAGTTCAGAGATTCCATCATCGAAAGAAGACTGCGCATTGATTCTTTCTGTTCAAGCGCTTTGGACGCCACAAGATTAATTCCTTCTGAAATTTTCAACATAGACTGATTTGCATTTACACTTTCACCAACCTGCTCGAACGTGCTGTTTTTAAAAGAATCCGAAAGAACCGACAGATCATGAGAAACAGAATATAAACGCGCGAGCATTGTTTTGATTCCCTTGATAGTATCAAACATTACACCGCAGAATCCGTCGAGTGAAGAGAGAAGAACTCCTGCTTCATCTTTTGAATCAGAATGATTAATGTTTTCGATATTTCCCTCAGAAATATTTTTTGCCAGAGCCACGGCTATTTCCATTTTTGAAGTTATTGAATGGGCAAACTTGACAGCAATAATACTAAATAGAACTGCAAGAAACAATCCGCATGACAAAACAGCGATTTTGATTTTTGCAAATGACATGAGTGATTCTTCTTTTTTTACACATGAAAAGAAAGCCCCCTTGAATAATCCTTCCGACATCAGAGGCAAATATGAAACATAGCATTCTTCTTTGTTTAGAATCTGAGTTCCGAAATAATGTTCACCCGTTGAGATTTTTCTTTTTATTTCATCAGGAATAATAAGAGTATCGGGCCGTGATCCGGGAAAATACGGTACATTTGAAACAAGAACTGAATTTTCAAGAAATATTCCGCTTCCTCCGCCGTACATCGCCTGAACCATGTCGACGATTTCGTGATTATTATTGAGTACATAACTTCCGCAGTAGAGAAAATCTCCGTCTATGGTGATATTATCTGAACCCGAAATCCTGAAAAGCGTTGTTTTAATTGTTTCAGTTCTGTGAAAAAGATCCAGTTCTATTTTTTTTTCGCTGTCATTTTCAACTAGATAAAGAGTAAGAAAAAGAGCAATGATAAGTGAAACTGAAACGGAGATAATCGAAAATAACATAAACTTGTATTTGATAGACATGGCAAACCCCTCGGGCAAGCTACACGTGAAATAAAATTTATGCTTAAATTTTTCGTAAATTATTCATCAATAATCTGTTAATATATTAAGTGCATAGACTCATATTTGCATCAAAATCCTATTCTTATCTGTCAGCTTTAAACAAAGCAAAAATATCCGAAACGGCTTAAACCCAAATTATATTTTTTCTTTCATTAACCCCGAAATTATCACGCCAAATTACGTATATATTATTGACAAAGAAAATATTTTCTAATAAATTGAGGTGATTAATGAGTGTAGTCATGGAATTGACAAAGGAACAACTTGAACAGATAGGTTCATACATCGAATCAAACTTCGACCGCTTCAGCGTAAAAAGCAATAGCGTACAGCTCCGTCCGTACGCTATTCAGCTCATCGAAAGAATGACCCGCATTGAAGAAGAACTCAGAAGTCAACGCGAAATAATACTGAAGCAGAACGAGACAATGCAATTTGGATTCGCTCAGATGGACAAGCGCTTTGAGCAAGTTGACAAACGCTTCGAAACGATGCAGAAGCAGATGGACGAGCGCTTCGAGTCTGTCCAAAAGCAAATGGATGAAAGGTTCAGGGCAGTTGATAAACGTTTCGAAATGATGCAGAAAACTATGGACAACCGTTTTGAACAAGTCGACAAGCGATTCGATGACGTAAATAAAAAGTTTTCGATGATGATGTGGATGATGACTGCGGGATTTACAATCCTTGCAACAATTATGACTATTATATCGGTCTTTGCGAAATAAGACACTCTCCCGGAATGAAACACAAATTTGCAAAACCAAAAATCAAGCCCCATCCCGGGCGAGAGCTTTCTATCAATAATCTTAATGCTTCAGCAAAATATGAATGATAGAAAAAGAACTTAAAACATCAGCCAAAGGCTGATACAACTCGGGCGACCGCAGCATCCGGCAGAGCCGGTGCGAGGAATTCGCCCGACAAGACCCGCGCAGCGCAGCGGTGCCCTTTTCCAATCGTACAAGGATGTACGCAAGTCCGAGCGCCCACGGATGGATTAGCGCTCGGATAACGTCCATTTCTTTTGGGCAACGCAAAAGAAATGGACAGACTGATTTAAAAGGCAGCAGGAACGATCCCTGCAAAGCGATGCCTTCAATATGCAACAGGAGGTTGTAATAAAAGGCATCGCAAGAAGCACCTTTTGTGTATCGCATGACACCATGCAAAAAACGAATCTATAAGGCGAAGCCTTATAAAAGGTACACTCAACTCTTGAGAAAAAACAGAAAGGATCCCAAAGGCAAAGCTTTTTAAAAAGAAAAGCGTTCCATTCCGGAACGCTTTTCGTATAATCACAAATGTAATTTAAACTTATTTTGCTTTTGCAACGATCTCTTTGAAAGCATTGAAATCCTTGATTGCAATTTCAGAAAGCATCTTTCTATTGATCTTGATATTAGCTTTGTCAAGAAGACCGATAAGCTTGCTGTATGACACACCGCAGATTCTTGCTGCAGCATTGATACGTGCGATCCAGAGTATTCTGAACTCGCGTTTCTTTCTTTTGCGGTCTTTATATGAATGCTGAAGAGCCATTCTATGAGCATCTTTAGCAGTTCTGTAAAGTCTTCTTCTTCCGCCTATAAAGCCTTTTACGGCTCTCATTATTTTTCTTTGTCTTTTATGGTGAACTAAACCAGTGGTTGCTCTTGGCATACTCTAACCTCTTAAAATATTCGTCTTACGCGTAAGGAAGCATTCTGCTGATTCTATCGAATTCAGGAGTTCTTTCCGCAAATGTTCCTCTGAGCTTTCTTTTTCTGCCCGGAGATTTGCACTGAAGCTGGTGTCTAGCAAAAGCGCTAGCTCTTTTTACTTTACCTTTCTTCGTGATGGAGAATCTTTTTTTTGCTCCGCTATTCGATTTAATTTTAGGCATTATTTTCCTCTCTGTCTATATCTGTCTTCTTACCCTTGGCGGATTGGGATACGCCCGGAGCAAGGAACATTGTCATACTTTTTCCTTCAACCAACGGTCTTCTTTCAACAACCGCGCAGTCTGCAAGCTCTCCTTGCATTTTTTCCATTACTCTAAGTCCAAGTTCGGAATAAACAATCTCCCTTCCCCTGAACATCATTGTAACCTTTACCTTATCTCCTTTTTCAAGGAACTCTCTCGCATGCTTAACTTTATGAGAATAATCATGTTCATCAATAGAAGGACGTAGTTTCACTTCTTTTATATGAACGATTTTCTGCTTCTTCTTGGCTTCTTTTGCCTTTTTTATCTGCTCAAAACGGAATTTGCTGTAGTCTGATATCTTTACGATAGACATATCCTGCTTGGATATCTCAATCAGATCAACACCTTCGTCTTTTGCCATCTGAAGCGCTTCTGCGAGAGAAACAACACGAGGTTCGTCCTCCCCGACCAGTCTGACGCTTGGACCCTCAATTTCCTCATTCAAGCGATGCTCTCTGGCATCCTTGCGGTCTCTACCGCCTTGCCTGCGATTTAAAATATTCCCCTCCATAGAGATACAGAAAGATTTTGACCAGATTGCCACACTGCATATATTTTTAGCAACAACAATTCCCGATATTGTCCGAATTAATCCCGGAAAAAGACATAATGCCTTATTATCTATGCATTATCAGTTATTTTCAGATTTTATCAAAGAGATAAAATCATCACAGCTCATCACTTCGGGCTTATCAGAACCGCGTCTTCTTACAGACACAGAACCCGCTTCAATTTCCTTCTTACCGAGAACCGCTACATACGGAACACGGCTTGTTACGGCATTTCTTATTTTATAACCCATCGTTTCATTTGACAAATCAATATCAACTCGAAGTTCTTCCTGCTTCATTCTTGCCTGAAGCGCCTTAACACCTTCAGCTTCATTTTCTGAAACGTTTATAATGATACACTGAACCGGAGCAAGCCATACAGGGAACGCCCCTTTGTAATGCTCGACAAGTATTCCGAAAAATCTTTCAAGTGAACCAAGAAGTGCACGGTGAATCATTATAGGACGGTGATCTTTTCCGTCTGAACCCGAATATGAAATATCAAATCGTTCAGGAAGATTAAAATCAAGCTGAACAGTCGACAGCTGCCAGTCGCGTCCGATAGCATCTTTCACTGCAATATCAATCTTAGGACCGTAGAAAGCTCCGTCGCCTTCGTTAATTTCGTAAGGCGTACCGCTTCTCTGAAGTGCTTCCTTGAGAGCCGCTTCCGCCTTATCCCAAAGTTCGACCGAACCGACATATTCCTTTTCAGGTCTTGTAGAAATCTTTATCTTGAAATTTTCAAATCCGAATTTCTTAAGCATAAACATCGAGAAATTAAACGCAGCAAGTATCTCATCAGTAATCTGATCGAGTCTGCAGAAAATATGCGCATCATCCTGAGTAAATCCTCTCACTCGCAGAAGTCCGTGCAGAGTTCCTGAGCGCTCATATCTGTAAACAGTTCCGAACTCGGCAAATTTTACCGGAAAGTCGCGGTAACTGCGCTGTTCGCTTTTATAAACCATAACATGGAAAGGACAGTTCATAGGTTTAACATAATAGTCTTCACCGTCAATATCCATAGGCGAATACATTCCTTCTTTATAGAAAGACAAGTGTCCGCTTGTTTCCCACAAAAGACTTCTTCCTATGTGCGGAGTGTATATTATTTCGTAACCGTTTTTATAATGTTCTTTTCTCCAAAAATCTTCAATGAGGACTCTTATGCGCGCGCCCTTCGGCGCCCAGAGAATAAGCCCCTGCCCTACTTCATTGCTCACTTCAAAGAGGTGTTGATCCTTTCCGATTCTGCGGTGATCGCGTTCCTTTGCCTCTTCCTGAAGGCGGATGTAATCATCAAGCTCCTTCTTGTCCGGAAAAGAAATACCGTAGATTCTCTGAAGCATTTTATTCTTCTCGTCTCCGCGCCAGTATGCACCTGCAACACGCAGAAGCTTAAAAGCTTTGATATCGCCGGTTTTAGCTACATGAGGTCCGCGGCAAAGATCGAAAAAATTTCCCTGAGTGTAAACAGATCCCATTGAATCTGTTATAGCATCAAGAAGTTCAACCTTATAAGTTTCGCCCATATCGGCGAATTTTTTCTTCAATTCAGAAAGCGGCACCTCAGATCGGATTACAGAAATATTTTCCTGTGAAAGCCTAGTCATTTCTTTTTCAATCAAGGCAAGATCTTCAGGAGTAAAAGGTTTCTCGGTGTCAAAGTCGTAATAAAATCCTTCATCGATTGAAGGACCTATTGCAAGCTTGACCTTCGGAAAAATATTTTTTACAGCCTGAGCCATCAAATGAGAAGTCGAGTGCCAGTATATTTTTTTGCCTTCGGTATCCTTAAACGTGATTACCTTAAGCGAAAAATCTTTTTGAGGAACATAATTCAAGTCCTTTGCTTCTCCGTCAACGGATGCAGCAAGAGCGGCTTTCTGAAGTGATTTTCCTATTTGTCCTACAATGTCGAAAAGTGTCGAACCGTTCTCAGCAGATAGCTTTGAACCGTCAGGAAGTGTAATTGATATCATGGTAAACTCCAAGATCTTGGGCGATACTGGATTCGAACCAGTGACCTCCTGCGTGTCGAGCAGGCGCTCTAACCAACTGAGCTAACCGCCCCCAAGTAAGTATGTAGAAATATTTTTTATGACGTTCGCTTGTCAAGCCGAATATCAAAGTTTTTTCTTTCTGAAAAGTACAACTTCATAATTTTCATCAATCTCTTCGCCGTCAAAAGCATACAGTTCAGCAAGAGCCGCTTCGTTTTCAGACAAAAATGAAAGGTGATCTCCGCGCATGACATCTTTGCCGAAATAGAACTTCGAATAATGAGAAACCATTTCCTTCAGATTTCTTCTGAAAACAAACTTTTCGGATTTTATAAAATCAAACCCCTTGAGATCAGCAAAAGTTTTCAAATCAGTTTCTAGATAATAGTCAGAATGAACCGGATTTATACATTTAATGAGATCATCATATATCCCGTCAATATCTGCATCAGGAAGAACAACTCCCGTAAAAAGAAAATATCCTTCGGGATTTAAAATACGTTTTGATTCTTCAAGTATATTTATTGAATCAAACATATCTAGAATATCGGAACATATAACCATGTCGAATTTTTCATAATCAAGCGGCATTAAAGAATAAGAACCATTAACAGCGAATACATTGTCGCTTCCCTGATCCGGAAGAAACAGTTTAATGTTATCAAAATAATACTCAAGAATATAATGTTTTTTCTGCTTGAGATATTCCGGAGTAAAATTTTTTACAATTGACAGCCGTAATACTTTTTCAGGCAGATACTCTCTCAGAAAAGTATCAACAGTACCAATAAGTTTTTCTTTTCTAAAATCAGCCCCGACATCAAAAGGCTGATAAAATTCGCCCGCAAGATAATTTTGTATAAGTTCAGATCTGTCCATATAGCCCCGCATGACAAGATTTTATTATTGACACAATTTGTAATCAATTAAAAAACTTATTCTACAATTTAATCAATACTTTTTCATCTCATTTCCCGAAAATGACATGAGATATTTTTTCTGCCCGGAACCGGAGTGTATATGACCGATAAAAGCGTTTATTATGATTCATACAAAGAAGACCGAGATATAATACTTGAATACAATCAGATCAATCTCAAGGAAGTCGGAGTATCAAATATCCTCGGAATGGGTATAGATAATCTCACCTGTATGCATGCTGTGGCAAAAGTTGTAAAAATGATTGAAGAAGGCGGAGTTCATCACGTTATCAATCTTAATCCGTACAAACTTATCCGCTACCGGGCAAACAGAGAACTGAAGAACATCTACAATAAATCCTCTCTCAGATTCGCTTCAGGCGCCGGCATTCAATGGGCGGCAAAAATGCTCAAATTTCCAATACGCGAAAGAATCCCGTTCATTCATTTTATGATGGAACTTATAAGAATTTCGGAAATTAAAGAACTATCAATATTTCTTGTAGGCGGAAAACCCGAAACCGCAGAAAGAGCTTTCTCAAATATCAAGAAATCGTTTCCAGATATACGTATAGTCGGCAGACATGGAGGATTCTTCAATCCTGACCGCGAGAAATCAGTCGTTGAAGCAATAAGAAAATCCGAAGCAAACATCGTATTTGTCGGAATGGGTTTTCCCAAGGAAGACCGATGGATAGCCAAGTTCTCCAAACAGTTTAAAAATGTGGTATTCATCAGCGCAGGCGGATCCATAGATATAATCTCAGGAGAAAATAGAAAAGCCCCCGAATTTTTTACAGAACGCGGCATAGAATGGTTTTACAGAATAATCACCAAACCCTGGAGAATCGGGCGCTTGGTCAGAATTTGTCTTTTTTTCGTGCATACCGTACTTTACAGATTGTTTAAGTCGAGATGAGCGAATTTCCAAGAGAAATAACATTCAAGGCAGTTTTCAGGACTTCCGATTTTGTTTCAGATTCCGTCAGAGTACTTCTATCAGAAAAGCTTGAATCATTCAGTCTTTCCGAAAAAACAAGCGGCGGCGGAAAATTTATAAGCTTCACTGTTTCTGCGCATTTTGAAAGCGAAGATAAACTCAACACACTTACCGGCGCTGTTTCATCGATTCAAGGCTTTACTTTGATGGTCTGACGGCTCTTCCGGCAAGCGCACCGCTGGCCCATGCAAAATGAAGATTAAATCCGCCCGTGTCACCGTCAACATTCAGGAGCTCTCCCGTGATATGAACTCCTCTCATCTTTTTTGATTCCATTGTAAACGGATTTACATCATTGCAGTCAACCCCGCCGGCAGCAACGACAGCTTCAGCGAATCCCCTTGCATCTCCAGGAATAAAGCGCGAAGCCTTTAATAGTGAAGATATTTCGGCGCATCTATCAATGTAAGAAAACGCCTCGCGTGAAGGATCAAATGACGCAAGCTCAAGAAAAACCTCCCCCATGCGTTTTTTTAAAATTCCATCCAGTGCAGATGAAGCGGATCTGCCGCGAATAGAAAAAATTTTTTCTAATAGTTTAACAAGCTCATTGTGCTTAAGCGAAGGAAATAGATCTATTTCAATTTCTCTGTTCTCTATATCCGGATCGTTAACATATCGCGAAACATCAAGCGTCACAGGTCCCGAAAAACCGTATTTAGTAAAAAGAATTTCACCTTCCGCTCTCCTAATTTCTTTGCCGTTTGAAATCACTTTGAGTGCACAGTTCCATTTTATTCCCTCTAATCTGTGAATCTTTTTAAGCGGAATATTTACAGGAACAACAGCCGGAAAAGGTCCGATTACATTATGGCCGATAGAAGAACATATTTGATAACCGTCAGAACTCCCGCCGAGTGACGGATACGAACAGCCGCCGGATGAAATTATTATCTTATCAAAATCATAAACTTCATTGTTATCCGATGAAAGCTCGAATTTATCTTTTATCTTTTTTATCCGCAAAATACGGGATAAAGTTTTAATATTTACATTTTTTCTTTGGACATCAAAAAGAAGAGCATCGACAACAGATGAACTCTGAAAAGAATAAGGATAAAGCTTTCCGCTTTTCCCCTCAGCAAACGGAATACCGATATCAAAAAAATACTCTCTGATGGAATCTATTCCGAAATGCGAAATAACCTTCATCGCAAAATCAGAATCACCGTGATAATCTGCCCGGTCAATCAGCATATTTGAAATATTACACTGCCCGTTTCCGCTTGCGGTAACTTTTTTCAAAGGACGGTCATTTTTCTCAAAAACAGTAACGAGACCTTCCTGTGCAGCAAATACAGCAGAAAGAATTCCGCTCGCACCCGCGCCTATGACACCGACTTTAATCATTAATTATCCTCTCTTTTGCTTGACCGCCGCAAAGATATTTGTCAAGATAATTCAATGAGAATCAAAAGCATATTTTACTTATTTACAGCTTTCATTCCGGCATTATGTCTGGGACAATTAAAACAAACCGAAAAAAACGGCGTCATAGAAATACGCTCATCAAAAATAGTCAAAAGATCTTCTTCCGCCAAGACTATCAGTAAATCGGATTTCGATGATATAATTGAAGCCGAATGCACTAAAAACACAATTGATCCTTATCTTATAAAATGTATAATCAAGATTGAATCGGATTTTAATCCAAAGGCGAAATCATGCAAGGGCGCAATGGGTCTTATGCAGCTCATGCCGGCAACGGCAAAAATTTACCGCATAAAAGATGCATATGACCCGGCAGAAAATATTTACGCTGGAACAAGGCATTTCGCGGGTCTTATGGACGAATTTTCAAACGATGTAATAATGGCTCTTGCGGCTTATCACGCGGGAAGTTCGCGCGTAAAAAAAGCAGGCGGAGTTCCGCCGATAAAGGATACTATAAATTATGTAAAAAGTGTTCTGTCTTTTTACGAACCGAGAACTGCTGAAGAAATCGAAAAATCTGTAAAAAAAGTTTATAGCAGAATATCCGGCGAAACAATAGAATTCAGAAACTAATCAGAAAAATTCGATTGTTCCGCCATTTGAAGAAACATCCTCTGAAAGTTCGTTTACAAATGAAAGAAGCATATTGATTTCATATTCACTGACACCGGTCTGGGACGATATAGATTCCTTAAGTGAAGGGATCATATCGAAATAATCTTTTCCCGCGACGCCGGCTTTTTTAAAAAATGAAAGAGCATCATCGATAATTTTTTTAACATCTATGAACGCATCAAATCTATTAATATCGCTTTTTAGAAGATTTTCCATTTCATCAAAATGAGCATGCATTTTTTTTTCAAAATCATTATGATATAAACGGGATTCATTCACATCATCCGTCATTTTTTTAATTGACTGAGCACATTCTTCTAAAATATCCTTTTGAATATCAAAGGATCTATTGTAATGCCTTAGATTCTTTTTCAATGCTGAATATGTCAGAGAATAATGAGCGGAACCTCTTTCAGCTTCGTTTTTTATAAACCGCGGAATATCGCTTACATCAGACAGAGAACCTTCAAGCGAACGTTTGAGCTCATCATAACGGGCAAGTTCAATTCTGGTAAGCAGAATTATTCTCTCAAAATTTTTAGCTATATCAGTAAGTTTTTTATAAAAATCACCGAACTTCGCCATATTGCCTTCAACTTCCGATGCAATATTTTTCAGCTTGAGCTTCATGCTTACAATCCCCTCAAGATGCATTGAATACTCATTCTGCAGGGTACTTATCCTGTCCCATACTTCCGAAAGCTGTTTCTTCTCATTATCTTTTTTTTCTGAATTAAAATTAGAAACAAATGATTGATATGAAGTTTCAATATCGGCGAAAATTGAGCCAAGGGTGTCAAGAAACACATCCATGCTGTGTTTAACCGCTTCAAGTTTTTTAGTGATAAGCCATGAAAAAAATTCATCATCAGACGGGTAACGCAGAAAATAATTAATAAGAAAAATCATCTTTTCTATATCCTGCCTGAAAAGATCTTAAAGCTGGTAATTGACAATAACACTCTCAAGTTTTTCTCTTGCAGATATCAGCATAGATAAATCCTTATTAACCGAAATCGAAAGAGAATTTAAACTGTAAGCAAATTTATTAAAATTTTCGCCGCCTGAAAGCTGAAAAGATGTCAGACTGCTTTCATAAAGCATATCTATGTCAGTTTTTATCGAGACGAATTTTTCGGATACATCGACAAGAGAGTTCATCTGATTCGAAAATTTGTCACCGAGCGCCGCTCCCTGCCTTGAAAGATCACTCATTTTCTTTGATATAGTTGCAAGCGAGACACCGATGTCTCCGGCGCGCGCAGAAATAACCATTGTGTTCACTGCATACATCTCAACCGATTCAAGATGACCAAGTACAGTTGACACACTTGTGCTGAGTTTATCAATATCTGCAATACTGCTTGATATAACCTCATGAATGTCGGAATCTTCAGACATTATCTTGACAGCCTTATTTACTGAAGTTGAAAGCCTGTCTTTTGCAGATTTTACAGTTCGTGTAAAAAAAGTATTTTCACCATTACAGCCTTCAACTGGAAAGAAATGTTTAATGTAAGGAGAAACATCATCAATAAAAGATGAAATCGACTGAGACGATGTATTTACCTTAACAGATATATTTTCAAAAAGCTCACGCAGATTATCTTTTATTAAAAGAGCTTCTTTTCTTAAATTTTCCGATTCGTTTCTGATTTCGGAATTCATTTATATCCTCTCAACGCGTCATAAAACATTTTCAAACAAAAAGGATTCATTACCTGATACCGCACACACTATTTACTGTATCAAGAAGCTTTTCAGGCGGAAAAGGTTTAACCATCCACACCCTGACGCCGGCAGCGCGGCCTTCCTCTTTCAGCTCTTCAGAAGATTCTGTTGTGAGCATAATAAGCGGAGTCGCAGAATTAGTTATATATTCATTATTATTTTTGAGCTTTGCAGCAAAAGTTATTCCGTCTGTATTTGGCATGTTTACATCCGATATTATCAGATCGAAACGTTTTAATGCACACTTTTCAAGAGCTTCATCACCATCCGAAGCCTCTGTCACATTGAATCCGTTATTGGTGAGAACAAACGATAAAGCCTGACGTATCGAAGCAGCATCATCGACTATGAGAATATTTTTCGGCATAAATCATCTCCCTGACAGCTTGAATAACATTAATGCCAAGTAAAATAAAAATCAATATATTATTGAGATCTTTGAAAAGCTTTGTCAAGACGGCATTCCGAAAAGATAACCCTGAGCGAACTGAATGTTGTTTTTCTTTACTATATCAAGAAGACTTTCGCTTTCAACATATTCAGCAACAATCTGTTTTCCGCTTTTATGGCAAAAAGATGAAATACTTTCTATCATTGTCAAAGCATTAGGGTCAAGCTCAGCCGAACGTATAAGGGATCCGTCGATCTTTACTATATCAAAAGAAAGATTTAACAGATTGCAGAAATTTGAGTAACCTGAACCAAAATCGTCAATGGCGATTTTGCCGCCTTTTTCCTTAACCTTTGCGATGAAATTTCTGCATATATCAATCTCAACGAGTTCCTCACTTTCAATAATCTCTATAATCAGTTTTCCTTTTCTGTTTTCAACTTCACGGCATATAGAAAGAACATCTTCCATAAAACCAGGATGAGAAATATCGCTGAGGGTAATATTAACTGATACGTCAGTATCACCTTGAAGCAGTTTGCTTTTGACTGATTTTAAAACAACACGCGTCAATTCATTATAAAGTCCTGTATTTTTTGCAATAGCAAGATACGGATATATAGAAGAATAACCTGACTTAGTTTTTACGCGAAGAAGAGCCTCATGCCATTTAATTTCTCCAGTGAGACTATCCACGACGGGCTGATATACAGTTTTTAAAGAGCCGGTTTTTATATTATCAAAAAGTTCATTATAGAGCCTGGCTGAGCTCATAACTCTTTCTTTTTCTTTGACATGATTTTCATCATAGACGTAAACATTATGAAAAAGTTTATCAGCCATATTAAGCGCGAGATCTGATTTCAGAAGAGCTCTGGAGAAATCTCCTGAAAGATTTACAGAAGCTCCGATTCTGTAAGTAAGATATATTTCCATTCCGCCGGCATCCATTCTATACGACAGAAGTTCAAACCACATCAGATCTAGAAGAAATTTTGCGTTTTCATTCGATTTATCCTTGTCATCAAATGGAATAATTACTCCGAATTCATGCCCTACGAGCTTGTAACAGGAATAACCGTCACGCTCGCAGATTTCTGAAAGAACTCCGGCAACATATTGAAGTATTTTTTCTGAACTTTTATATCCGAATAAAGAAGAGATGTCAGGAAAATTCTGAATCTTTATTATAGCCAGTATGAAATCCTTTTTTTTAGGAAGATTGCGCATCAGAGAATTTTTATTGGGCAGATTAAGCATCTTATCAAATACGACGGCCTGCATAATTTTTTTTAGAATTTTTTCGTCATACGAACCTCGTGAATAGAAAAGAAGCATAACCAGAGGAACTGAAAAAACGGCTCCGGTAAAGCTGGTCATATTCAAATTCAAAACCCGATCCAAAATGCTCATATCAGTAAACAGCAAATTGAAAAACATTATAATTGCACTGTAAAAAATAATGGAAATTACACCTCTCGCCGTGCCGTTAAAATAAAATGAAAAAGGAATAAATATAATAAGAACAACAATAGCTGTCAAAATCTGAGAAAAAGAAATTATTGAAAGAATAGAAACAGATAGAGCAAGAAACATGCTGACATAAGGCGACATCTTCGGCACTCTGGATACTCCTGAGAAATAAAACAGAGCAGCACCCGACAAAAGAAGCATTATAATCAAATCAGCCGGAATAAATTCTCCTGAGGCAAAAAAATATGAGATTGACTGACATGCGGAAAAAATCAGCACGCATAACGAAGTGATTAACATAACTTTTTTCTTGTTATAGAAAAGAGAAATCGCAGCTCCCGACTTGCCGCAGTAACCGTTTACAGCTTCAGATTCATCAATATCATCAACACATTCATAGACAGCCATAGAACCATCCGATAAGAATAAACTGCAATAACAGACCAATCAGACGGCGAAATCCTCATAAAGTCAAGAAAAAGATTAATATGCCGGAAAGAGATTATTTCACTCTGCCTTTGTTCAAAGTGAATTTTCCGTATTTATCTTTATAAGTCATTTCATATCCGTCTGAATATTCTAAATATCCGGCAATCTCAAAAGTTGCAGCATCTATCAAACCGTATTTTTTTCTGTCATTTTCATTTGCACCCAGACGCTTTCCGTAAGCATAAACCCATTTTTTATCCTTTGCTATAAATTCATTTTTATAAACTACTACATCATCATAATCTTCAGAAGGCACTCTCACTTCTTTTTTAAAATAATAATGACCGTCAGTAGTCCAGCGGTCATCTTCTCCGCCGGAAGTATTTTCTTCGCCTTTAGCGAAAACGTATCTGAATTTATTAGGATCTTCAGCTCCAAGATGAGTTCCGCAATAATAAACGTCTTTTGAGTCAGCAGAAAAGAAACGGTCTATCTCTCTGAATGTTTTTCCTTCTGATTTTCTAATAGGTTTTCCTTCGTAATAACCCTGATTTTTATCCCGCGCATGAGCCTCGCCGATCAATTCAAAGGTTTTACTGTCGGCTCCCGAAACCGCCACACCTTCAAAAAAAACATTATTGGAATCTTTTCCGTATCTCGAATCATTTAATTTCTCAAACGTCTTAGGATCGGCGTTTTTTACTTCAATTTTTGTAATACCAAAAGCTATGTGATTTGATCTTGAAACTGAATAAGTAATCTTCTTTCCGTCATTTTTATACCCAGCGCAGGACAATAAAAATATAAGCGAAACACTCGAAATAAAAGTTATCCGCATAATCTTACTCCAAAATAAATCAGATTAAATAGAAACAGATATTAATGAATTATTTAATACCAAAATTTCTTTTATAAGACAAGCAGAATAATTCCAATATAGAATAGATCAAGTTATTCGTTTCCCAAACAATTAGCTCATTAATTTATAATTGACTGCATTAATTAAAAGTTGAACTAATATTAAATGTTTTTTCATAAAACAATAATTCAACTTAATTCGAAATATAAACTTAAATGCAGAAATCCAAATACATGCATAACAGGAGACTTATGAAACTACGGAAAATTTTATTATTCATTCTATTATCAGCCGCGACATCAATTTTCCTGATTGACAATAATACCGCCCAACAATCAGAGAATAATACAAGTTATGAATCATTAGAAAAAAGAGTATCTTCTCTTGAAAATATTAACAGCAAGTTCAGTACAGAATACCTAATTTCACATTATTCTACATCTTTTGATCACATGTTTACAATTCAGGCTATGGCCATTGGTTTATTTGGTGTTATATCAGTAATAGTTTCATTTGCTACATATTTCTTAGGATACCGTCCGATGAAAGAAGCTGAAAAAAAATTCAATGCAATTGAAGGCAGTGTAGAAGAAATAGTTAAAAAGAAATTTGATTCTTACATCAAAGAGAAAGAATACTCTAAGATGAATGAAGCTTTACATAATTTGACTTCCACCGATCCGGTTTTAAGACAATCTGCTATTAATTATATCAAGGCCAATCAAGATTTCATATTGGATGATTATCACGCAAGTTTGATTTATAGTTCTTTTGATCCATATAATAACTCAGAACCTACACTTAGATTACCATTAGAAACTTTGTTATCATCAAATGACAATATATGGGCAAAAAAATATTTCAAAAAACTCTTCAGTATCCCTGAAGATTGTTTTCCTCACACGGATTATGTATTAAAATATTTATCCCGCTATTATTCAAAAGAAATATCAGATTTCATATTATCCTTCACAAAAAAGCGATTCGAGATATCAAATCATAATTTAAATTATATTTTTGAATTATTTTCAGATTCTTACAATTTACCGAGTATTCTTCCTGATTATGTTAATGATTTTCTCAATAATAAAGAATACATTGATCTATTAGATTTAACAGAACCTTCTCGATTTAAAAACATCATCATTTCATATTCGAAAAAATACCCGCTTCAATATGAAAATACTTACCTATTTACAAAAAATAATGATTGATCAGCACTGAGTGCTATAGAATTATATTATGATAATCAGATCAAAAAAGAATCTACAAAAAAACCGGCATTTTCTGCCGGTTTTTTTATCTGTTAAAATATTACCAACTGAGTCCGTATCCGCAGTCAAACAATGCTTTTTTTCCGTCGCCCTTGTTGATTGGAATATCCTTCATCGAAGCCGGCCACGTAAACGGAAGTTTTCCTTTAGGCTTGTGATCTCCGAAGAGGACATCAGCGATTCCGTCAGCCTCGGTTCCCGGAAGCCAAACTGCTACGAATGCCTTTGATTTTGTAATCACTTCTGTAACAGGCATCGGCCTTCCGCTTATAAAAATTACCGCAAAATCTTTTCCGCTTTTTTTGATATTTTCAAAAAGATCTTCATCAGACGGATTTAAAGCAAGCTCTGTACGATCACCTTTGAATTCGGCATACGGAGTCTCGCCTAAAACAAGAATAATTTTATCCGCACCTGCTATATCCGATCCATCTTTTGAATAAACAACTTCAGTATTTTTTGACACAGCATTCTTAAACGCAGTAAGAATATCCGTTCCCTGAGTCACCTTACCAGTTGAACCCTGCCAGTCAATAGTCCATCCGCCGCACTGCGATCCGATATCAGAGGCACGATCACCGCAAAGAACAATCTTCTTTATATCTTTTTTCAAAGGAAAGAAATTATCATTTTTAAGTACGACAAGCGACTCACGGACGGCTTCTCTCGCAACCGCGCGGTGCTCTGCTGAACCGACCTTTGAAGCTGCTGCCTTATCTGAATAAGGAGTATCAAAAAGCCCCGCCTTATACTTAACATAAAGAATTCTGCGAACTGCATCGTTAATTCTTTCTTCGCTTACTTTCTTTTCTTCAACAAGCTCTGTTAGATTTGTAATGAATGTTTTATAATCATAAGGAATCATGACCATGTCTATTCCGGCATTAATTCCCTTTTCAACTGTTTCTTTTGAAGTTCCGCCAAGCTGTTTGAGAGCGTCAAAATCACTGATGACAAAACCCTTGAATTTCAATTCATTCTTTAAAACATCGGTTAGCCAGTAGCGGCTTCCGTGCATCTTCTCGCCTTTAATACTGCTGTATGATGCCATTACAGTAAGAACTCCATTTTTAACGGCTTCTTCATAAGCCGGTAGAAATTTTTCGCGGATTTCCTTTTCGCTCATGACGCAGTCGCCCTGATCGATTCCGTAGCGGGTTCCGCCGTCTCCGATAAAGTGTTTCGCACAAGCTGCGATTCCATTAGTTTCAAAAGAATCCTGAAGTCCGCGCACTTCGGCGGCACCCAGAGCTGCAGTTATACTTCCGTCTTCGCTGAAGCCTTCGTATGTTCTTCCCCATCTTTCATCAAGAGGAACTGCTACACATGGAGAAAAAGCCCAGCGGAATCCGCTCGCTCTTGATTCAAACGCAGTGATACGCGCGATCTTCTCAACAAGCGCGGGATTATTAGCAGCACCCAAACCGATATGATGAGGGAAAATCACGGCGTTCATGGTTTTATTCGAACCATGCAGAGAATCAATACCGTAAATAACCGGTATAGCGAGTCTCGTTTTAAGCGCCATTGATTGAACACGGTCGCAATATTCAGCCCAACCTTTCGCATTAATATCAGACGGCATTGCATCACCGCCGCTTAACACCGAACCTATTCCGTATTCAGTTATATCTGCAAAATTGACAACAGACGAATCTATCTGAGCCATCTGACCGATTTTTTCAGCCAAAGTCATTTTCGCAAGAAGTTCATCGGCCTTCTTAAAAGCAATTTCATCACTTATATTTTCTGATGTTTTTTTCTTCGAACATGCCAGAGCCGGTAAAATTACCAGCATTGCAAAAATAGAAAGAATTCTTCTCATATTGCTTCTCCGTTTGTCTCGATGACTTTCTTATACCAAAGCGCCGAATCTTTAAGAGTGCGCTTCTGTGTTTTATAATCGACGTGAATGAGTCCAAAGCGTTCTGTATAACCGTAAGCCCATTCGAAATTATCAGTTAACGACCAGTGAAAATATCCGTCAACAGGAACCCCTTCATCCGCAGCCTTCTTCAAGCTTGAAAGATATCTTTCAAGAAAATCAATTCTCTGCGCGTCATGAACGTGTCCGTCGCGGAAAACCCAGTCAGTAGAAGACATTCCGTTTTCAGCAATCACTATCGGTTTTCCGTATCTTTCATAAAGAAACTTAGCTCCCCAGTAAAGACTTTCGGGAACTACAGGCCAGCCGATTGCAGTACGCGCGTATCCGGCGTCATGATAAATTCTTTTGATCTGGTTATCCTCTTCTCCGGAAACAGCAAAACCCTGATATATATTTACACCGCAGTAATCAAGATTCTGATTAATAGTTTTCATATCGCCGTCTTTAATTTCAGGAAGAAATTCAGCGTATCTTGAAAAAGTATCATCCGAATAATTTCCTTTATATACTGGATCCAGCCAGAGATCAAGACTCCATATATTCTGAACTTCGCCGGTAAAATTTCCCCTGACAGCAGCTTCAATATCTCGTGGAGAATTTGTCGCCGGACAGCAAACCGATGCCGGAGGAGCAAACCCTATTTTAACGGGATTCTTTGCCGCACCTCTGATTGCCTGAACGCTTTTTCCGTGCGCAAGAAGAGCATTATGAATGATTTCAAATATCTGCTTCATGCCGAGCTTGTCGCCCGGTGCATGTATTCCGTCCTTATGACCGAGATTGACGAAGCAATGCGGTTCGTTTAGCGTGAACCAGTTTTTCACTCTGTCTGAAAGTTTTTCAGCAACGATACGCGAATAATCCGCAAACGAATCAGATGATGAAGGATTGAGCCATCCGCCCTGTTTATAAAGAGCGTACGGATAATCCCAGTGAAAAAGAGTCACCCACGGATCAACTCCGTTTGCAATCAGTTCATCAACCAGGCGGTCGTAGAAATCAAGCCCTTCTTTATTGACCTTTCCGGTTTCAAAATTAATAACGCGCGGCCATGACACAGAAAATCTATAAGCCTGAAGCCCGATCTGTTTCATCAACGAAACATCTTCTTTATAAAGCTTAATATGATCGCACGCTACATCGCCGTTTGATTTATCAAAAATGGTATTTTCTTTTCTTGTGAAAGTATCCCACACCGAAAGGCCCTTGCCACCTTCTTTATAAGCTCCTTCTATCTGGTAGGAAGCTGATGCAGCTCCCCATACAAAATCTTTTTTAAAACCCATATTACCTCCGCAGTAAAAATTATTTCACTCTGAACTTAACAGTATTCCAAGACAAAGGCTGAAAAACCACTGAGATTTTTCCAGCGCTGTCAACAACAGGCATTGTCTTTGCTTCACGTGGAAGTACTTTTTGCGGTTCGGCGAAAGAATTTTTCGCATGAAGATCACCGCCGCTCATTTCCGAATGACTTAAAAATTCAACATTGCCGAATGAACGAAGATCAACTGAAAATTCGGCAGAATCATTGTTAAACGAGTTTAGAGCAAAAAGCGTAATCACACCTTTTTCTTCCTGATACACAAGAGACGACTGAACACCCGGAACAGCTCCGTACATCGGAGTTTCTTTTTCTGGAGAATTAACAAAAGTTTTTAAAACCTTTCCGCCTGCGCATTCAGCAGCCTGAACGAAAGGATAGTATGTCGTCTGCTTGAAAATTCCGCCGCCCGGTTTTGTCATAACAGGCGCTATGACATTAATAAGCTGTGCAAGACATGCCATCTTTACCATATCGCAGTTGTTCAAAAGTGTGCAGACTAAACCGCCGAATACAAGCGAATCAAGAAGAGAATAATTATCTTCAAGAAGCTCAGGGGCCTTCTGCCACGGATGGTCAGTTTGGTTCTGCATGTACCAGATATTCCATTCATCAAAAGAAAGAAAAACCTGCTTCTTCGATCTTGTCTTTGCCTTAACATAACCGACTGTTCCGGCGATTGTTTTTATAAATGAATCCATATCGTAAAATGACGCAAGAAAATCGTCATCATTGCCTTCGTTTTCATAATATCTGTGAAGAGAAAGATAATCGGCATATTCGTATAAATGTTCAAGAACGGTTCTATCCCATTCGGGATACGTCGGAATGCGCGTAGTCGAGCTTCCGCACGCAACAAGTTTTATTGAAGGGTCAACAAGACGCATGATCTTCGCTGTCTCCCTCGCCTTCTTTCCATAATCATCAGATGTCATCTGACCTATCTGCCAAGGTCCGTCCATTTCATTCCCGAGACACCACACCTTAATATTATGCGGATCCTTGTGACCGTTTGCAATTCGCATGTCGCTCCAGTAAGTTCCGGAGGGATGATTGCAGTATTCAACAAGTTCAGCCGCGTCCTTCGGATTTCCTGTACCGAGGTTTACTGCGCCCATGATGCCTGCGCCGCACTCCTTTGTCCAGTCTGCAAATTCATCGATACCGAATTCATTTGTTTCAATTGACTTCCATGCGAGATCAAGACGCACGGGTCTTTTGTCTTTCGGCCCGATGCCGTCTTTCCAGTCATAATTTGAAAGAAAATTTCCGCCCGGATAACGGATAAGACCAATTGACATTTCTTTAATACACTGAATAACATCTTTACGGAAACCACGCGAATCAGCCTCAGGATGACCCGGCTCATAAATTCCGTTATAAACAGCACGCCCGAGATGTTCTATAAATGAACTGAATAATTCAGTTCCTGCAGTTCCTACATAAAAATCCTTATCAACAACACATTTGACCTGTTTCATAATCCTCCCCTAATAAAACAAGCGCCGGATAACCGGCGCGGATTAAGTCATTCAACTTTTACATCGTATTTTTTGATTTTCGCTGTTCCGGTTCCGTACCAGACTTCATTGCCGAGTTCAAAATTCGCGATATAATTATCTTTGGTTATTATATTTTTCTTCATCAGAAAATCGATAAAAAGAGAAACACTTAGTTTTCCTTTCATGAACGGCTTTCTCGCTACGAAAGCGGTGTAAGACCATTTGTTGTCATTCGCGCCCGAATCGTCTCCATGATTGCCTTTGAAATAAATGTCATAAACGATACCATCGGCTTCAAACGTACCGAGATTTTGAGCCCACGACCAGTCGTTATTAGTCTTGTCGTAATTCCAGATCATGACTTCCTGTGAAATATGTTCCTTTTTGCTCGGAAGCTTTGACAATGCCCAGAACTCGAAAGCCATATCGCATTTTCCGGTTGTCTGAAGATCGATATCAAATTCAACAGTCAGCTTTTTGCTTCCTGCTTTGAAAGGGAAACCCGGGTGAAGATTTTTGTTATCATTCCACGGAGAATCTCCGCACATCACTTCAGGATATGAAAGAACCCACTTGCCGTCGCCTTTCCAGTTCCACTTCCATCCGAAATAATCTTTTCCTTTAATTACTGACTGGGTATAATTGCCCGATCTCGCGTTCTTGTTCCAAACGTTATTCATTACTTCATATTTTTCATTAACGATAAACGACGCCCAGTCGGACGACAGTTCGGTATCTCCTGCAGAACTCAGAGATGTAAATAGCAGGAATGCAGCCGATAGAGTCAAAAAAAATGCAGTTAAAACTTTCTTTTTCATGAGGCCTCCTTTGTATCACGTTTCGTGATGTTTATCATTTATCCAAATAGTTATTTCGTCAACATAATTTATGATATTTTTATGTTTTTGACTTGCAATAAGAAATAATATCATGATATCTGATAAATATAAAGGAAATTTAATGGATAACAAAACTCTCGTAATAGACGCGGAACAGGATATTCATATATTAAAAGGACTCGCTTCCGAAATAAGAGTTAAGATTCTTCAACTCATATCGGATGAAACCGTCAGCATAAACGACATCTCCGAAAAACTGTCTCTTCCGCAATCAACCGTTACGACAAATATACAGATTCTTGAACAATGCGGACTCGTTAAAACCGAGTCAGCAAAAGGAATCAAAGGAAGCAGGAAAATGTGCTCTGCGCTTTTTTCTTCTTTTTTAGTAAATATCAGAAAAGACAGATCTTCATCTTCCGATTCAGTAAGTATCGAAATGCCCGTCGGGCTGTTCTTCGATTATCAGGTTTCGGCTCCTTGCGGAATGTGCAGTTCAACCCGCACTATCGGTTTTCTTGACTCACCGGAAGCCTTTCTAATGCCCGAACGCGTGAGCGCCGGTCTTCTCTGGCTGGGGAAGGGATTCGTTAAATACAAATTCCCAAACAACGCGTATAACGCACAAATACCTATTTCAAAAATTGAACTGTCAATGGAGCTTTCATCGGAAGTTCCCGGAACAAATCCCGAATGGAAGTCGGACATCTTTGTAAAAATTAATGGAAAGAAAATCGGGACATGGACATCACCGGGAGATTTCGGCGACAAGCGCGGAAAATTTACACCCGATTGGTGGAAAAACAAAGGTTCACAGTATGGAATACTTACAGCATGGGAAGTAAATTCAAAAGGAACTTTTATTGAAAAAGAAAAAATATCAGATATTAAAATATCCGACCTCACTATCAACATGCATCATTCAATCGAAGTCACAATCGGAGTCGATGAGAAGTCAAAGAATGTCGGAGGAATGAACATATTCGGGAAAGGATTCGGCAATTACGATCAGGACATCTGCCTGAAGATGTATTTCGGCGAGTGAGGTTTGCGCCTCACGGCTTGATCCCGAATTGAGTGCTTCACAAGCGGTCTTCACATGGTGTCATGCAATACACAAAAGATGCATATATTTTTACATCCAGTCAAATATTGAAACGCCTCGATGGCGGTTCATGTCTGCTTTAGTGTCCGACTACGTCGGACGTTTTAAGTGTTACTGGTGAGATTGTAAAGACGCAAGATATTGCGTCTTTACATCGGATCCCATAGATTCGACGGATTTCATGAACATATAGCAGATCCCGGCACAGAAGTAATACTCACAGGACAAATACGTTCAGGTATATATCTTTCACGCGATTCGTCTTCAGATAAAGAATACATGAATATATCATATAACCTTTTTATAGAAGAACCGATAAATGTTATCGATATTTCAAAAGACGGAAAATTATACGACAATTTAACTCATGTTGAAATCATTAATTTTTACGAATTTAATATCACCGAAACAACCGGACGCGTAGTCACAATCCACAGAAAACTCGGGGTATTTTCTCCGCGCGAAGGATATTCACGCCAATACTCAACCCCGGTTTATATGAAAATTACTGAAATTATCAACGACAAATAATTACTCATCTTTTGCAGGAAAAAGATTTCTCAGTAATTATAAGGATCAATTTTAAGTTTATTTCCTTCCTGTTTAATCAGAAGAATTTTGTTATACATGGTATCAATTTCAAATCTGGTACTGCTGTCAAATTCCGCAAGCTTTTTCAATCCCGAACCGTCCTTGCCGCAGATCCATAGGGTTTTCATCTTTGACGATTTTGAGTATGTCACAATAATCATATTGCGGGATGCTTTCTGCGTATCAACGGCTGGCGGCAATGCTCTGTATTGCGAAACTGAATCACGCGGAAACATAAGCATACGTCCTTCATCTGTCCTATACCCGATCTGATAATAAAATCCAACGATTTCATCGCGGCGATTATCCCGAAGTGTAAGGAAATCACTCAGCTCAAAAACATATTTAATTGTATTTTTCTTAATATCATACAAACAAATATTACTAATTTCACTGTCATCATCGGCAACACTGTTAACTCCATAGAAATATTGTTCAGTCTGAAAATCAAAACTGTCAACATATACCGTGCGGCCCGTTTTCGATGAATAAGCTGACAGAGATGATGCTGTTGAAATAGACAAAACAGCTAAAGCAATAAAGGCAACTGATCTTATCCTCATTAAGAATTCCTCCTGATATTTAAGACTCATCCTGAAATATTTGTTACCATTACTTCATCCAGAAATTGCACAAAAAAAAACAAACCTGCATTCAATGACTAAGCGCAATTATTATAAACTTCTAAAGGCGTTAGAAAACCAAGTGTTTTTCTCGGTCGGTTGTTAAGCTCTTTTTCAACTGTTTTAATTCTCTGATGAGAAATCAAGGCAA